>Ga0307479_10000474_pt1 | contig 35765 bp, 25 predicted proteins | sample atmos_gasesECM4C_FD_203743 | JGI IMG/M metagenome (GOLD analysis project Ga0307479, IMG submission 203743) | Hardwood forest soil microbial communities from Morgan-Monroe State Forest, Indiana, United States - atmos_gasesECM4C_515 | ecosystem: Environmental > Terrestrial > Soil > Temperate...
GTCCAGCGTCCTGCCGTGCTTTTTGCTTTCCTCCTGATGTCCCTCACTCCTTGCTTCGCCCACCACATGGCGGTTGTGGTCAACAAAGAGAACAATGTTGGCACCGTCACTGCCGTCCATCTTTCCCGGATTTTTCGCGCAGAAATCAAGAAGTGGCCGGACGGCAAATTCGTGATCCTCGTCTTGCACAAGAAGTCCCCCGGCGAAACCGAAACGTTGGAGCGCTTGAACAAGATGACCGATAGCGAGTGGAAAACGCTGCTGGCCGCTCACAAAGACTCCACCGTGATTGTGGACTCTGACGCGGAAGTGCTTAAGACTGTTCAGTCCACGCCAGGCGCTGTTGGCTTCGTTGACGTCCGCTCCATTAACAACTCCATCAATGTTGTCCGCGTCGACGGCAAACTGCCCATGGAAGCAGGCTATCTACCGCATTAAGCTGAATTCATTCTCCAACAAAGGAGTCGATATGCACCGCAAGCTCCTACTCCTGTTTTTTTTGGCACTCTTGGTCGCAGCCGCTGCACAGGACAAAGGGACGAACTCGGCGGATAAGAGCATGGTTCTCGCCCTGGAGAACGCCTGGAACCAGGCAGAGTTGCATCATGACGCGGGTGCCGCAGACGCCATTCTGGAAGAAACATTTATCAGCGTAGATCACCACGGTCACCTCCAGACGAAAGCGCGGTACATCGCGGATCTGAAGGACACTTCATTCCATCCCGAACAAATCTCGAATACGGATACAAGCATCTACCTGTACGGCAACACCGCGATTGTGACCAGCGCCTACCGTACCAAGGAAACCGACAACGGTAAGCCGTTCGTCCACCACGGCCGCTTTACGGACACCTGGGTCAACTTGAATGGCAAATGGAAATGCGTCGCGAATCAGGAAACGCTGACCAGCCCATAACTAACCGGCGACCGCCTCATTTCATCGCCAGCAGATAAAAGTATCTTCTTGCCTTCTTCACGTCCCGTGCAATCTGCTCGCGTAGCGCCTCGACAGATGGAAATTTGATCTCATCGCGCAGCCGATTTAGAAAACAGATTTCAACTTCGCTCTCTGGCGTCAATTCAACGGGATGGAAATTCAGCAGATGGCTCTCAATGGCGAACGAATCCGTCCCGAACGTCGGACGATTGCCCACGTTGGTGACGGAATCAAAGCGCTCGGCGCCTACCCGAGTCCACGAAATGTAAACGCCGTCTTTGGGCACAAGCTCTTCATAGCGCGCCAAGTTGATGGTGGGCACCGTGTATTTTGACCCATAGCCGCGTCCCCGCCCGGGCGTACCGAGAATGGAAAAAGGACGCGCCAGCAGATGCCGCGCCCGGCTTACTCGTCCTTCGGCAATTAACCTCCGAAGATGACTGCTGGAGACGGGCTCGCCGCGCAACTTCTGCTCGGGATAGACCTTCACTGCAAAGCCCATCTCCTGGCCAAACTGCGCCAGCACATTCACGTCTCCGGCAGCCTTGTGTCCAAAGTGAAAGTTGTAGCCTTCATGCACTTCGCGCGCATGCAGCTTCTTTTTCAGAATCCGTTCGACAAACTGGCGCGGCGTCATCAGCGAAAGGTCGCGCCCGAAGGGCAGCATCAGCACTGCATCGATCCCGGTTGCTTCGAGCAAGCGCAGTTTTTCGGGCACGGGCGTTAGCAGCTTCAATCCCGAGTCCGGTCGCAAAATGCGCGCCGGATGCGGCTCAAACGTCACCGCCACAGCTCTGTCTCCGCTCTGCCGCGCCCGGCGCACAATCTCGCCCAGCACATGCGCATGAGCCCGGTGTACGCCGTCAAAATTACCCACACTTACCAGCGATGGCCCAAATCCAGCCGGAACATCGTCGAGTTTTTGAAAAACATCCATGATGAGAACGGGAATAAGCTCTCGCAGATAAAAGACTGTCCGGTCTATCCGTGGAATCGGTGAAAATCCATGGCAACAGCTCTCTAAATTTCAAACTCCAGCTTCAGCCCGTCGTACGACAGCCGCACATGCGACGGCAAAGCCGCATTCGTCGCCTCGTGCCCAAGATCATGGCAGATATGCGTGAAGAATGCCCGCTTCGCCTTCACCCGGTCCACAATGCGCAAGGAATTCTCCACCGTGGAATGCGTGGGATGCGGCTTGTGTCGTAGCGCATCCAGAAACAAAATATCCAAACCTTCCAATTGCCGAAAAGAGGCTTCGGGAATTTCACTATGATCCGTAAGATAGGCCGCCGATCCAAACCGGAATCCATAAATCTCCGCCTCGCCATGTATTAGCCGCACCGGTTCGAATCGTGCCCCAAAGACTTCCACTGGCCCGTCTATCGGCCGTAACTCGAGCTGGGGCAGGCCGCCGTATTTGTAATCCGCGTCAAAAATGTAGCTGAACATCTTGCGCAAGAAAGCCGCGGCATCCGGACGCGCGTAGAGCGGCAGTCGGCCCGGTTTGTGGGTATAACTCAAGGGGCGCAGATCGTCGATTCCGAGGATGTGGTCGGCGTGGGTGTGCGTGTAAAAAACGGCATCCACGCGCGTGAGGCCTTCGCGGATCGCCTGCGTGTAGAAATCCGGCGTGGTATCGATGAGCACAACCTTGTCTGCGTACTCGATCATCACGGAAGGTCGCGTGCGCCGGTCGCGCGGATCGCTGGAACGGCAAACTGCGCAGTCGCAGCCCAGCGTGGGCACGCCCATGGACGTGCCGCTGCCCAGCACCGTCAGCGTGGCCTTCATGCTCTGACTTTCCCCGTGCGGATTGTTTGGAACGTCATGCCGGTACCATCACCGCCCCGTGGTTCCCGTGGCTGCTCCGGGCTGCGGCGGGCGCGACAGCGCGTTGGTGACCTCCACGTACGCCATACGCACTTCATAGAGGCTGTTCTGCAGAAAGTTTTCTTCCGTGGGAGTCAGGTTGCCCTTGGTCTTTTCCACAAGCAGGGCCAGCGTGTCGATGGTCTGGCGCGCTCCGATGATGTCCATGCGAGGCTGCTCGCCCTGCTGGTGCATCAATCCCAGCTGCAGCATCGCGGTCATGTAAAGCGACGCCATGAAGCGCTCGAATGTCATCTCAAATTCTTTGGCGGAGTGTCCGCTCAGCTCTACGCGCGAGTCCAGTTCGCCCGAGGATTTGCGATACGCATCCGCCTGCGCCTGTTGTTCGGCCGCAGTCGGCATCGGCGGCACCTCAGGCTCTGCAGTTGCATCGGCGACGGTCGGAGCTGCTTCGGGAAACGCGGCCACCGGCGGTGCCGCCTTGGGCGCTCCTGCTTCTTCACGAGCTTCTCTTTCGCGAGCTTCCTCGCGCAATTCGCCGTCCTCGGTAAACAAACGGCGGTCGGTTACGGTGAACCCTGATTCCTGTCTCTTTTCAGCCATAGAGTATGTCCTTGCTTCCTTGTTCAGAATCCTGGCAGGTGCGACCTCCGCGTGGTCTCCGTGACCTCCGCGTTAAAGCTTTTCTCAGCGCGGCTGCAACAACGATTCCTCACGTCCTAGCACCACGCCTTCCAGCGGCAATTGCGCCACGGTTGCTTTGGTCCCGCTAATCGTGACCTCGCGGCCGGGTACTCCCACTTCGCGTCGAATGTATCCGAGCCCAACAGTGCGCTCGCCGGACGCCGTGCGCAGAACCGCGACGCTCGTAATCTCGCCTACTTCTTTTTCACCGGAAATAATTTTGGCAGCGCTCGTGACGTCGATGTCGCCTCGGCCTTCGATCAGGAAGCCGGTGAACTTCCGGTGCACATTGCCCCGCGATCGAATCCGTTCCACAATCTCCTGACCCACATAGCAACCTTTGTTGAAGTTGAGCGCGCGCATCTGCTCGGTTTCCTGCGGCAGATCGCGCTCGCGGATGTCAACGCCATAAAGCGGGACACCCGAAACGATCCGCTGCATTTCGAGAGCCTCACTTCCAACGGCCGTAGCGCCTGCGGCGATCAGAGCCTGCCATGTCTTGTAAACATCCTTGGGAGCAAGCCAGATTTCATAAGATTCGTAGGCCTTATCCTCACCTCGCACCACCAGGCATTCCAGGCAGTCGCAGTCACACGTGCATTTCGCAGCGTGAATCTGCAAAGGTAGCAGCTCCGGAACCTCAAGCCCCGCGGCATTCAAAATAGCGCGCGCCTTCGGTCCCGCCGCTCCCAACGCAGTCCAATTCTCGCTGATGTTCGTCACTTCCACGTCGTCCATGATGATGAAGTGGTCGAAAGTAGCGAGTATTTTCTCGACCTGGTTGCGATCAGTCTCGACCATAAGCGTCTCACCCTCGTTAAGGACTTGCATGTCCCCAAGGATGCGTCCCTGCGGATTCAACAGAAAAGCATAGACGCCGTGACCGGCGGCCAAATCGCGAATGTTATTCGTGACCATGCCATTCAGCCATCGCACGCGATCGCTCCCCTTTAGGGAGATTCTGGAGCGAAAGCCGAGGTCATAAATTCCGCAGCTGTTCCGCAGAGCGTCGTACTCGGTCTGCGGATCGGAAAACCGTGATGTCGTCTCGACTCCGCGATACTCGCGCTCGGACTGCGCGGTGTCCGCCGCCTGCAAACGAAGAGCCTCTCGGAGTGGAGTAGGGGCCATGCGAATATTGATTATAACGAACCTCCTCGTGATTCAGCTCTGACCGATGTTTTCGTCGCCAAACTATTCATTCCGCGTTACTTGTGTTAAGTTTTCTGCCGTGGACCCGCACAAGCCTTCCAAAAAAAGAATCGCCGTCATTCCCGGGGATGGCATCGGCCAGGAAGTAATCCCTCAAGCTCTCAAAGTGATTCGAGCCTCGGGAGCCGACATCGAAACTAGCGAACTCGATTGGGGCGCCGATCGCTATCTTCGCGACGGTACGACCGTTCCTGCCGACGGCTTCGCTATGCTGGCCCGCGACTTCGACGCCATCTTTGCCGGAGCCTTCGGCGATCCCCGCGTGAAGACGAACATTCACGCCAAAGAAATCCTGCTCGGCATGCGCTTCAAAATGGACCTCTACGCCAACGTCCGCCCGGTGCGCCTGCTCGATGCGGCGCTCTGTCCGCTGAAAGGCATCGAGCCCAAGGATGTGGATTTTGTCGTGATCCGGGAAAACACCGAAGGCGTTTACACCGACGCTGGCGGAGTTTTCAAACAGGGCACGCCCGACGAGATCGCCATTCAGGAAGACATCAACACCCGTAAAGGAGTCGAGCGCATTATTCGGTACGCGTTCGAATATTGCGAGGATCACCAGAAGTTGGATGGCTCGCCGCGACAGCGCGTACTCATGTGCGACAAATCAAACGCCATGACGCATGCGGGCGGATTGTGGCAGCGCGTGTTCAAAGAAGTGAGCGCCGAGCATCCGCAGATCTCAACGCAACACATGTATGTGGATGCGCTCTGCATGCAGATGGTGCGCGATCCCCGCCCGTTCGATGTGATCGTGACCAACAACATGTTCGGCGACATCATCACCGACCTCGCTGCCGGACTGCAGGGTGGCCTGGGCATGGCCGCCAGTGGAAACATTCATCCCGGGAAAACGTCCATGTTCGAGCCAGTCCACGGCTCCGCCCCACCGATAGCAGGGAAGAATGTGGCAAATCCACTTGGAGCGATTCTGACCGCGGCCATGATGCTGGCGCACTTGGGATTCTCCAACGAATCCGAAAAGATTGAAGCCGCCGTGCTCGGTGCCGTGAAGCAGAAAAAAACTACGCAGGATATCGGCGGAACGCTGGGGACGCTGGAAGCTGGAGAGTGGGTTGCGGAGCGGGTCAGCGGAAGGTAGCGAGGAGGTGGCCGATGATCATTAAGGATGTCGTAGACAAACTAGCTGCCCTCGTTCATCGCATTAACGTCGAGGCGGTGCAAGCCGAGGCAGATGGCGTGCGACATTATGGCATCAAGGACGACTTCCTTATGTTTGAAGAAGAGGGTTTGGGGGGTCTTATCCTCACGAATGAAGACGCAAAGGAATATCGGTGTTGCGTTGACGGAATGCACGAGATCGCAGCGGGAAAGGCAGAGCGGATTAGCAGATCCGCTGTGGCGTCCCTTATTCAGAGGGCCATCCTAAAAGCGCTTGATGTTACCCACACAGCGGCGGAAAGGGACTTCTCGACGCGCCTCGCGACTGCTCTTGCGGACCTGAAGCAGGAGTTGAGAGCGAAGCCCGTTCTCTGGGAGGTGCACCTGTCAGCGGAACTGATGTCTGACAAGTTACCCTACACCTTCGGGAGGTGTGAGTTCTATCTGGGTGACAGCACCTCTGTGGCAAGACTACTTGAGCGAGTCGGGCGCTCCAAGGAGAACAGCCAGGTCGTGCGAGAGGCCGTCAACGAGACGATTGGGGGCAAGAGCGTTATCTCGACGACGGTTCACGCAGTAGACGCAGTCGCCGCCCAGATTCTCGGTCAAGAGTTGATCCGCCAAACCGTCGATATCCTGAGCTTCTTCGCGAATCTTGGGGGGCAGCCTCGCTGTCAGATACTGCTACCCGAAGATCCGCGTGCAGCTATGGCGAACACATTCCTGTTCGCGGAGGAAACGAGAGAGCGTCACGCCTCGTCGGCCTGGGTAGGTCCGATCGCACCGTTCTCCTTCTCCGGCCCACAACTTCACGCAGCGGGCTTAGACAGAACCTCTGAGATGCTAAAGAAACAGGCTCCCTCCGAGTTCGAGCTTAGAATTCTGTCGGCGTTACAGTGGGCGGGAAAAGCATCCGTGGAGCCGCGAAGAGAAGAGGCCTTCCTGCTGTTTGCTGTCTCCTTGGAGAGCCTTCTCCTGGAGAGGGATGATAAGTCAGAGATCGCTGAAACACTGGCTCTGCGCCTGGCGCACCTCATAAGCGCCCCCGGAACAAGACTAATGGTCTACCGTGATGTGAAGAGGCTGTACCGCATCCGGTCAAAAATCGTGCACTCGGGCAGCTTCGATGTGGGTGAGGATCAACTGAGCGAAATTCGCTACTATACACGCTTCGCGCTCCTTACGATGTTGCTCTCTCCTCAGGTCTCGGGACTAGACACTGACGCGGAGCTAACGGAGTGGTTTCGTTCGCGACTCTTGAATCTTCAGAAGGATGATGTCAGCGCGATGCCTTCCAGACGCTGTACATAGCGTCGAGCAAATCCTGCGACGCGCCGCCGTAATCGCCGCTGAGGTCCTACCCGCCGAGGCTGCGGGTCTTTACGTGCGAACCCGCCGGAAAGTATAGACTCGGAGATAATGGCAACAAACGCAATAACGAAAAGGAAGCTGCTGAGGATTGCGGCGGTGGTCTTGCTGATATGCAGCGGAATGGTTGCCCCCGCGGCGCGCGGGCAGAGTCAAAATCAAGACCAGAGTCAGAGTCAAGAGCAGAGTCAAGATCAGAGTCAAAGGCAAGCGGACAAGAGTGCCCGCTCCACACAAGCACAAGAAAAGCCAGAGGTCAAAATCACTCCGCGCGAGGCGGAGAAATTGTTTCACTCCGTCGATGAGATTCTTGCCTTTGACAGCAACCAGACGGGGTTGCCGATCAAAAAGCAGGTGAAGCGCCGGCTGACCAGCCGCGACGAGGTGGAAACATATTTAACCAAGCACCTGAAGGACGAAGACGTTAAGCGGCTGCAGCGCTCCGAACTCGTGCTTAAAAAGTTTGGCCTGTTGCCCCGGGACTTCGATCTGGAAAAGCTTCTGGTGTCCCTGTTGCGCGAGCAGGTCGCTGGCTACTACGATCCCAAAACCAAGACCGTGAATCTGCTGGATTGGGTTCCGATGGAAGAGCAGGAACCGGTAATGGCGCATGAATTAACCCATGCACTGCAGGATCAGACGGTCGGCCTCGACAAGTGGATGAAGCGGGGCGAGAAGGATCTGGGAGAAATCAAGAAGGATCCAACTCCGGCCGACATCGAGAACGATGAGATCGATGACACCCGCGAGGCTGTCGTCGAAGGCCAGGCCGAGACTGTGATGCTGCAATACGAACTGGTGCCAGTGGGGCGGTCGATCCTCGATTCTCCCGACCTGGTCGATGCGATGGAATCTCAGATGGCCAACGGTACCGATGATTCCAAGGTATTCAAAGACGCACCCATTTTCCTGCGCGAATCGCTGACGTTCCCGTACAGCTACGGCCTGAAATTCGAAGTGAAGGTGCTGGAGCAAGGCGGCAAGGAGAAAGCCTTCGCAGGAGTGCTGGCCAATCCTCCCCACACCACGCGGCAGATCATGCAGCCGGAGACCTATCTCGCTGGCGAGCAAATTCCACAAATGCCGATGGTAGATTTCAAGCACGACTTCAAGGATTACTTGAAGTTTGACATTGGCGCCATGGGCGAGTTCGATGTTGCGGTGCTGGTCGAGCAGTATGCGGGTAAGAAGCTGTCAGAGCGGCTCTATCCGGAGTGGCGGGGAGGATACTACTATGCGGCGCGTCCCAAGGCCAGTGCCACCGCTCCCTTAGCGCTGATGTATGTTTCGCGCTGGTCGGACGCAGAGAAAGCCGCGGAGTTTGCGGAGATTTATGCGCGGTCGCTGCCCATGCGATATAAGAAGCCCGAAGAAGCAGGTAAGATCTCGTCGGAGTCAGCCGCAGTGCCACATCCCAAGTATAAGATCGAACTTCTCCAGGGAAGGCACGCTTGGACCACAGAAGAGGGCGCCGTGGTGATTGAACAGCAAGGAGACACCGTGTTAGTGACGGAGAATCTGGATGCCTCCACGACCGAAACGCTGGAGAAGGAACTCCTCAAGAAGTAAGTGGGAATTGCGGCTCACTTTTTCCTGCCCGATTTCTGTTTGGATTGATCTTCTTCGGTCTCCCCCAAAAAATGTTGCACCTTGGCGGCGACGGTGAACTGCTTTCCACCACGCTCGATGGTCAGTTTGCGTTCCTGACCGGGCGAGCCCTCGAGGAGCGACCAGACCTGTCCCATGGTGGAGTCGGGAACCGGGATGCTATCGACGGCAACGAGGTGATCGCCCGGTTGAACGCCCTCGTCGCCCGCCGGTACCGATGGCTTGCCTTCGAAATCGGCGACGCCAAGAATCGTAAAGCGGGTATCGTCTTCCGGGTGAAGGACCAGGCCGATGACGTCAAAGTCGGGAAATCTGAAAGTGCTGCCTATATCGAAGTAGACGAGCGAATGCGCGTAATCCAGGCCCACGCGATAATTAAGCAGAGCTTCCGATCCCAGCAGCCCGACCGTCGGCATTCCCGCACGTTTTTCGAAGCCGGCCATCTCGGGAAAATTCACAAACGGAACTTGAGTGAGGTAAAGCGGTCCGAACTGCAAGCGATCGAGACGGATCACTTTCCATTTGGGTTCGTCTGGCATTCCCCACATATTCGCTGGGCCAACGGCGCCGGTCATGTGCGGCCAGTTGGCGTGCTCGCTTGCCAGCTTGCCGAAGAGGTCCTCGCCGAGAAAGCTGATGGAGGCTCCCAGGTCGAGGGCGAGATTGTATTTCTTGTTTTCGATCTGACTGGGAATCTGAATCAGTCCGTTCTCGGAATTCAACAGCATCTTGCCGCTGGCGCCTCTGAACTTCAGACTGCCTGGCGCCCCGATGGTGAACTCGCGATTGGGAAAGTCAACGAGGATGTCATAGTTGCGCAGCACGGACGAAGGAATGTTGATCTCGGCGCTCATCCCGGGAGCCATGACCGCGGCGGCGCTCGGAGGCTTCAAGGGAATCCCCGCTAGCTTGATGCTCGAGAGCGAGATCGTCATTTCCCCGATGGTGATTGCCCTTGGCGGTGGAGCTGAGCATTTCTTGTCGTCACAAGTGACGTTCAGTCCCATGAGAGACGCGGCGCGGCGTGAGAACTCAAGATCGGGATTGCCATTATCCACCCAGCCTCGGACGCGCTTGGTGGATCCATCCGGCAACGGAAGATAGACGTCGATGACGACGCGGTTGTGGTCGAGCGTGATGGGAACAGTGACGGATTTCGGTTCAGCCTTAGCGCCGTTTTGAGCTAGCACCCCAGATGCAAGCCACGCGACTGCGATGAGCGCGGTCAGGAATCTCATGCAAAGATTGTAATGGGTCAGCCCGATACCGTGGTTCTAGACTCAGAACAAGGGTCCGCAGAGCGTCTTGTATAATCACAAGTTTGACTTACGTACGCCACGCAATTCCGTGGGCGCGCGCTTTGGAGGATGGGTGGCACAGGCGGAGATTGGGATTATCGGCGGCAGCGGTCTTTATTCGATGCCGGGGCTGACCAAGGTGAAAGACGTTCGGGTGAAGACGCCGTTCGGCGCGCCTTCCGACGCCTACGTCTGCGGCATGCTGGAAGGACGCAAGGTGGCGTTCCTGGCGCGTCACGGCCGGGGACACCGCATTTCTCCGACGGAACTGAATTTCCGGGCGAACATCCACGGGTTCAAGCAGCTGGGAGTCGAGAGGATTGTTTCGGTTTCCGCCGTCGGCTCGTTGAAGGAAGAACACAAGCCGCTGGATTTTGTGATTCCAGATCAATTTTTCGATCGCACCCGGCACCGTATCGATACTTTCTTCGGTGGTGGAGTGGTAGCGCACGTTGCTTTTGCCGATCCTGTCTGCGGAGAGTTGGCGCGCGTAGTAGAGAATGCCTGCAAGAAAATCGGTGTCAACGGCAAACTGGGCGGAACGTACCTGTGCATGGAAGGCCCGCAGTTTTCCACCAGAGCGGAATCGAACGTGTACCGCGGGCTGGGCATGGATGTAATCGGTATGACCAACCTGCAGGAAGCGAAACTAGCCCGCGAGGCGGAAATTTGTTACGTCACGGTGGCGATGGTAACGGATTACGATTGCTGGCATCCGCATCATGATTCAGTGACCGTGGATCAGATCGTCGCAGTGCTGGTCAAGAATGCGGAGAATGCCGCGAAAGTCGTACGCGAGACCGTAGCGGCAATGCCGGTGGAGCGCTCTTGTAAGTGCGGCTCGGCCCTGGCGCATGCCATCATGACGGACCACAAAAAAATTCCAGCAGCTACTCGGAAGAAGTTAAAGCTGATTATTGGGAAATATGTGAAGGGCAGTGGCCACTGAGTATCACGAGAGGAAAGCTTAAATTCTAAGATGAGCATTGTCGTTGTGGGCTCGGTAGCGTTTGACGACATCGCGTCGCCTTCAGGCAGCGTGAAAGGTATTCTGGGCGGCGCCGCGACTTATTTTTCGCTCGCGGCCAGTTATTTCACGCAAGTGCGTATGGTCGCCGTGGTTGGCGAGGACTTCAGCGCCGAGCATGAAAGGGTCCTGAAGAAGCGCAACGTGGATACTCGCGGGATTGAGCGCGCCGCCGGCAAGACTTTTCGTTGGGGCGGAACTTATACCGAGAACCTTAGCGAAGCCAAAACAACTTTCACCGATCTGAATGTGTTTGAGAAGTTTTATCCGCAGATTCCCAAAGAGTATGAGGATACCGAGTTTCTTTTCCTGGCCAATATTCAGCCCACACTGCAGGCGAACGTGCGCCGCAACATGAACGGCGTACGCCTGACGGGATGCGACACCATGAACTACTGGATCAAGGGCGCGCGCCAGGAACTTGCCGAGACTCTGAAACTGGTGGACGTACTGCTGATCAACGATACCGAAACCAAGATGCTGGCCGGCGAAACAAATCTGCCGCGCGCTGCGCAAAAGGTTTTAGCGATGGGACCGCAGGCGCTCGTCATCAAGCACGGGGAATATGGTGCCACGATTTTCTTTCGCGAGGGAGCGTTCGGGATTGGGCGTCATCCCTTTCGCGCCCCGACGTTGCCGCTCGATGAGGTGAAGGATCCAACCGGCGCGGGCGATTCCTTTGCCGGTGGATTCATGGGCTACCTGGCCTCGCAGCCAGAATTGAATCGCGAAGTGCTGAAGCGGGCGCTCTTTTACGGCGGAGTGATGGGATCGTTCGCCGTGGAAAGTTTTGGCACGGAGCGGCTTCAGTCACTCACCCGCGAGGAGATTGACGCCCGCTTTCAGATTTTCCGCGAACTCACCCACCTCGAATGAAGCCCCGATCCTTGCACCCGAAAGCGCACTCAGACATTGAGATCGTGCGACTGGTCTGGCTGGCGATCTTCATCTCGGTATTCTCGTTTCTCTACTACAACCGGCAGGGCGCGGTTCTGCTCTACGGCGATGCCGTGGCCCACATCAACATCGCGCGCCGTGTCTTTGATTCCAGAACTCCTGGATTGCTGCAGTTGGGAACGGTGTGGTTGCCGCTGCCTCACCTGTTGATCCTGCCATTCATTGTTTCGAGACAGATGTGGCAGAGCGGCGCAGGTGGATCGATTCCGTCGATGGCGGCGTTCGTCCTCGGCGCGTTGGGAATATTCCGACTCGCACGAACCGTGCTACAAGTCGCGGAGAAGAGCGAACCTGCGGTGCAGATTGCAGCGTGGGCTGCGGCGATTTTGTACGCCGCAAACCCCAATCTCATCTACATGCAAGCTACTGCGATGGGCGAGTCACTGTACCTGGCTTTCTTCATTTGGGCGGTGGCTTATTTCGCGGAATTTACCCGAGGAAATCCCAAGGCGCTTACGAAGTGCGGGCTGTGCCTGGCTGCGGCGTGTTTAACGCGCTATGACGGCTGGTTTCTCTCTGCGGTCCTGATTGTTGCCGCTGTCGGAGCTAGCTTCCACTTGGGCAAAGAACGCACGGACGGAGCGCCCTTACCAGTAAGCGCGACCCGAAGGGAAGTTCCCAAATTTATTTTGATCGCTGCCACTGCCCCGGTTCTTTGGCTTGCGTACAACGCCGCCGTTTATCGCAATCCGCTGGAGTTTGCGAACGGACCCTACTCCGCGAAATCCATCGAGCAAAAGACGGCGACCGTGAATCCCGCGAAAGGGAATCTGTTCGCTGCCGGATCGTATTTTCTTAAAGCCGCGGAGCTGAATGTCGCCGCCTCGAACTGGGCAGGCCGGCTATGGCTGGCACTGGCGTTGTTGGGAAGCTTAGTGGCTGCCTTTACAAAGCGGGGACGAATCGCCTTGCTGTTGTGGGCTCCTCTGCCTTTTTACGCGCTTTCAGTGGCCTATGGAAGCGTCCCGATTTTCGTGCCGCAGTGGTGGCCGTTTTCCCAATATAACCTGCGCTACGGACTGCAATTGCTGCCGGCCTTCGCAGTGTTCGTGCCACTAGGTATTTCTTTCTTAGTCCAGTCCGCCATCAAGCTTCCATTTTTAGAGATCTCGTGGCACCGCTGGTCGGGCACCGTGACAATATTGGGAATCTTGTTGCCGGCGGCGTCGAGCTATGCCGCAATCTGGCGCGCCGACCCCATCTGCTACCGTGAAGCTGAGGTCAACATGAAAGGCTTGGTGGCACTTGATCGGCAACTCGGTGAGTGGATCAAGTCGCTGCCACCGAATGCAACGCTCCTCATGTATCTCGGAGGGCACGTCGGAGCGCTCGAGCGTGCCGGAATTCCTCTGCGTCGCACCATCAACGAAGGCAATCATCGTGTGTGGAAGCAGCCCGTTGATCCAGAAGGGTTGTGGGAGCGCGCGCTGGCTGATCCGGCTGCTTATGCGGATTATGTGATCGGTTTCCAGGGCGATCCTGTCTGGACCGCGGCGCGCGATCGGCATCTCACGGCGTTGGTCGAGATGCACGCCACCGGGCAGCCTGCGGCGGTGATCTTTCAGGGACGAGCGCAGGGAGGAATGCAGACTCCCTCGCCGGCGAGCACGCGGTAATCAGGCAGGTTAACGCGGCGTCGGCCAGACCGGCGCGCACAGTGATAAAATCCGGCCATCGTGAGGTTTTCCCCAGCAAAGAACTATTCATGAACTGGCATCACATCACCAACCTGCTAAGCGGCGAGATGGCGAGCGGGATTGTCGCCACGTCGTTGACGCGGCTCGTTCTGGCGGCGTTACTGGGCGGACTCATCGGCCTGGAGCGGGAACTGAAACACCGGCCAGCGGGACTGCGCACCAATATGTTCATCTGCTTTGGAGCAGCCCTGTTTACCGTTTTGTCGAGAGCCCTGGCCGCCGAGCCTTCGGACTACACTCGCATCGCCGCTCAGATTATCCCGGGTATCGGCTTCATCGGAGCCGGATCGATTCTGCACATGCGCGGCCTGACGACCGGCCTCACCACAGCTGCGACCCTGTTTGTAGTGGCATCGGTCGGAATGGCCACCGGTGGAGGCCTATACCTGACGGCGGTTTTTGCTACCGGCGTCGTGCTGATCGCATTATTTGCCCTTGGCCATCTCGAGCGAACCTTCAACCTGAAAACATTGCTCAGCGCCTACGAAGTCACGGGCGGAAGCGTGGAAGAGATCACGCAGGAGGTGAACCGCATTCTGGAACACCACCATCGCATGATGCAGAACGTTGTCAGTGGAAACACGGGCGAGCACGTGCGTTTGCAGTTCGATGTAGCTGGATGCAATCGCGACCAGAATGAGTTTCTGCGAGAATTGAAGGCATCAAGGGTGCTGAGCAGCGTAGCTTGTTTGGGGCCGGTGGAATTAGAGTGAGCCCTCCGGCTACCGTGATTCCTTTTGTGAAGGCCAGCGCGTGTGGCAATGATTTCTTGCTGGTCGATTCCCGGGACGTTGAAGCGGGACTGAATGCCGCGGAGGTCACGCGCCGAATGTGCGACCGGCATGAGGGTGTTGGAGCGGACGGTGTGGAGTGGATGTATCCTCACGCGTCGGCGGATGTAGAAATCCGACTGATCAACGCTGACGGTTCCCCGGCGGAGATTTCCGGCAACGGTACGCGATGCGTTGCAGCGTATGTTTGCGAGTCGCAGGGAAAAGAAAAGATTTCAATCCAGACCGGTGCTGGATTGAAGACTTGTGTGCTGACGGGACGCAGCGAATCCGAGTACGAGTTTGAGATTGGAATGGGCGAGGCCTCGGTCGGAGCGAAACTGGCAGTGAAGATCGGCGCGGAAGAAGTGCGCGGGATCCCGGTTTCCATGGGAAATCCGCACTATGTAGTCTTCGTGCCGGATTTCTCCGAGAAGTGGCAGATGAAGGCTGCGGAAATCCAGCGTAGTCCCGAGTTCCCCCACGGCGTGAATGTCGAAATGGTTGTGGTCGATGGAAAGCACGATTTGACTACCCGTTTTTTTGAGCGCGGAGCCGGAGAGACTCAGTCCTCGGGAACAGGATCGTGCGCCTCGGCGGTTGCGGCGATGGTGACGGGCAAGGCGGAGTCTCCGGTTCGCGTACGTGCTCCCGGGGGCACTCAAACCGTGCGCAAGGAAGTGAATGCGATTTTTCTTCGTGGGCCGGCCCGACTTGTGTGCCGTGGAGAATTCTTCCTGAGCTGAACTGCTGACTTTGTGGCGCAAGGCTCGGATCTGTTCTCGTGGATACGGGATGTTTGGATCGATATAGGCTTCACACTGCATGTCTTCCTCGAAAACTTCGCCGGTAAAGCCGCCCGCCCTTCGTACCGGAGATACCGTCGGCATCGTCGCCCCGGCAAGTAATATCAATCGCAGCGACCTCGAGGCTGGCGCCCAAGCCTTGCGGCGCGCGGGCTACCGGCCATTCTATTTCGATTCCATCCTGAACCAGGATCTCTACTTCGCCGGATCGGTGGAGCGCCGCTCGCGCGAACTGGAGGCCATGTTTCTGCGTGATGATGTGAAGGCCGTCGTGTGCGCGCGCGGTGGCTATGGCGCCAACTATCTGCTGGAAGCGCTAGACATCGAGAAGATCAAATCGCATCCCAAGATTGTTGTAGGCTATAGCGACTTGACTACGCTGCTCACTTATTTTTACGAAGAGGCGCGACTGGTAACGTTCCATGGTCCAATGGTCGCGAAAGACTGGGCGCATCACGATGGTGTCGACATGGCTTCCTGGCAGGCCGCACTCGCCGGTTCCGAGCCTTGGGAAGTGAATCTGGACGCGACTTCCGGAGTAACTGGGTTGGCGGACGGTGCGGCCGAAGGAGTTCTTTACGGAGGCTGCCTTTCTATTCTCGTGGCCTCGCTGGGCACGCCTTATGAAATCAAAACGTCCGGTACTGTCCTGTTTCTAGAGGATGTGGCGGCGAAGCCATTTCAAATCGACCGCATGCTGATGCAGTTGAAGCTGGCAGGGAAGTTGGACGGAGTGCGAGGTATTGTTTTCGGCGAGATGCGGGATTGCGTGCAGACTGCGAATCAAGGCTATACCCTCGAAGAAGTTGTCACGCGCATTGTGGGAGACTTGGGAGTGCCTGTAGCCTACGGCGTCCGGTCGGGGCATGTAACGGCGGGAAACATAACGCTGCCCATCGGAGTGCGGGCGCAGTTAACGGTGGACAGTAAGCGTGTGAGCTTGAAGATTCTGGAAGCGGCAGTGACGGCGGCGAGCGAGAAGAAATAACCTTTACGAACATCATGCACGAGAAGAAACACATCCACTTAATCGGTATCTGCGGCACTGCGATGGCGTCGCTGGCCGGGATGCTCAAGCAGCGCGGGTTTCGCGTCACTGGTTCGGATGCGGCGGCATATCCGCCAATGTCCGATTTTCTGGGGGAACTCGGAATTCCGGTGGCCCAGCCGTTCGATGCGAAGAATCTGGAGCCTGCGCCTGACTTGGTGGTCGTGGGCAATGCGATTTCGAGAGGGAACCCTGAACTGGAACATTTGCTCGACCAGCGCATTCCATTTTGTTCGTTGCCGCAGTTGCTGCACGATGAATTCCTGCGCGGCAAGGAAGTGCTTGTGGTTGCGGGTACGCATGGCAAGACCACGACTACTTCAATGCTGGCGTGGATCTTTCACGCTGCGGGAATGCAGCCATCGTTTCTGATTGGCGGCATCGCCGAAAACTTTGGCTCCAGCTTTCATCTTGGACAAGGAAAACACTTCATTCTCGAAGGCGACGAGTACGATACCGCATTCTTCGACAAAGGTCCGAAGTTCTTGCATTATTTCCCCGATGCTGCGATCTTGACCTCTGTGGAGTTCGATCATGCCGACATTTACAAGGATCTTGATGCTGTCGAGACCGCCTTCAAACGGCTTGTGAACCTGATTCCTCGACGAGGCCGGATCATTGCTTTCGACGGAGCGGCGGGCGGGGCCAGTGAAAGTGCAAGCCTGGAACGCTGTCTGAGCAAAGCATTCAGCCCGGTCGAGCGTTATGGCGCCGGCGCTCGCGCCGATTGGAGAATCACGAATCTGAAACTGGAAGCGGGCAAGACTTCGTGGACCGTTTTTCATGCAGATCGTCCCTGGGCAGATCTCGAATTCCCCTTGGCCGGCGAATACAACGTGTGGAACGCAACCGCCGCCGCGGCCATGGCAGCGAGCTACGGCATTTCGAAAGACGAGATTGCGGCGGCGCTCAAGACTTTCAAGAGCGTGAAGAGGCGGCTGGAAGTGATAGCTCAGGTAAACGGTATCACCATTATCGATGACTTCGCACATCATCCCACCGCCATCGCGGGCACCTTGAACGCGTTGCGGGCGCGGTATGCAGGGGCCCGGCTCTGGGTAATTCTGGAACCTCGCTCGAATACTCTACGGCGTCGCGTGCTGCAGAGTGATCTGGCGCGAAGTCTTGCGACCGCGGATGAGGTCGTTATTGCGGAAGTTTTTCGTTCTGAAGCTATCCCGGAGAATGAACGGCTGGAGCTCCCCGAACTGGCCGCGGACATTCAGACACTCGGCAAGCGTGTACGCCTGATCGGCGGCGCGGACGAAATCGTGCGAACCGTCGCTCCCGAGATGCGCGACGGCGACGTGATCGCAATTCTTTCCAACGGCGGCTTTGGCGGAATTTATGAAAAGTTGCCCGCACGTTTAAGAGGGCTCGCGGCAGGCGTAACCGGCAATTCGGCGAACGCGGCAGGAATCAGATGAATTCCTCTCGCGTGAAGCGAGCCTCGGCGCTAGGCCTGGGTCGCGCTGTCTTGTTTTTCTGGGCCGCGCTTGCTCCCGCATATGCCGCCACCGAATACACAATTTCCCTGGTCAATCCCGCGCTGCATCTGGTGGAAGTCCAGATTCTCCTTCCGCCAGGGACGCCGCAACGCGAATTGCAGCTTCCAGTATGGAACGCGCTGTATCAAGTGCGCGACTTTGCCCAGTACATAAATTGGGTGCGTGCAAAAGATCGTGCTGGACAACCGAGCGCTGTGCGGGAACTAAACAAGAGCCGGTGGCAGATTTCCGCCGCAGAGGGCGGCGCGCTGGTGGAGTATCAGATCTACGTCGATACGTTTGGTCCGTTCGGCGCGCAATTCAACTCGCATCATGCATTCTTGAATCTGGCCCAGATTCTGATGTATCCCGTGGACGCTCGAAACGGGCCGATGATCGTGCGCTTCAGCGCGCTGCCCGAAGGATGGCACGTCGCGACGCCCCTCGCCTCCACGGCGGGCGGCGAGTCCAAAGAAAAGTTTAATGCTGATAATTACGATCAGCTCGTCGATTCGCCGGTCGAGATCGGAACGTTTCGGGAATCCGGCTTCGACGAAGGCGGCGCGCACTATCGCATAGTGGTTGATGCCGAGTCCGCCGACTACGACCTGCAAAAGACTGAAGCCATGCTGCACAAGATCGTGTCGGCCGCGACCACTTGGATGGACGATCGTCCCTTCGACAGCTACATGTTTCTCTACCATTTCCCCCCCGGGCCGGCAGGCGGCGGCATGGAGCACTCCTACTCCACCGCGATTGATCTGAATGCCGAAGTGCTGGCGCGTTCTCCCGAGGCGCTGGCCTCGGTCACGGCGCATGAGTTTTTTCATCTGTGGAACGTCAAGCGCATCCGTCCGCAAAGCCTCGAGCCGGTGGACTATACCAAAGAAAATTACACGCGGGCGCTCTGGTTCAGTGAAGGCTGCACCAGCACCGCCGCCGATATCATTCAACTACGCGCAGGACTGCTGGATGAAGGCCAGTTCGAGCGAGGCCTGGCGTCAGCGATCGCGGAACTGGAGCGGCGTCCGGCTCATCTGACGCAGTCCGCCGAAGACTCGAGCCTGGATGCGTGGCTGGAAGGCAACGCGTACTATCGCCGCTCCGAGCGCAGCATCTCTTATTACAACAAAGGAGAACTTCTGGGAATTATGCTGGACTTGGCGGTCCGCGAGGCCAGCCATGGGCAAGCTTCCCTGCGCGAAGTATTTCAGTGGATGAATCAGCACTACGCGAAGCAGGGCCGGTTTTTTCCGGATTCCGAAGGCGTGCGCGAAGCCGCCGAAGCAGTCAGCCACACGGATCTGGGATGGTTCTTCGCAAAGTATGTCTCGGGTACCGAGGAAGTCCCTTGGAACAATTTCTTCCGAGGCGTAGGTTTGCGTGTCGTGGAGGAGAAAACCACAGTTGCGGATGCGGGCTTCGTCGCCTCGCGCAACTTCGATGGTCCCATGACTGTGGCTGCGGTAACGGTGGGCAGCGACGCTGAGCGAGCGGGGCTCCGCTCCGGAGACACGATTCTGGAAATCAACGGCAAGACCGTGGGCCAGGAATCTTCCGAGGAAATCGCGGGACTGGCCGCGGGCGACACGATCACAGTTCGACTTCGTGGACGGCGGGGCGCAGACCACGAATTGAAATGGAAGGCGGGTAGCCGCGACGAGACTATCTTCGACGTTAAAGACCTGGACAATGTAACGCAGGAGCAGCGAGGTCGCCGGATGGCATGGCTAAAGGGCGAAGCGCAAGTCCGGCAAGAGCCACAACCCCGCTAGAAGGCGCTCAGGCTTGAGGCACATCGACCAATGATTCGCACCATCGTGATGCTCACTTTCTGGGGATTGGCCGCGCCCATAGCGGCCCTGATCGGCTTTCCCTGGACTCTGATCACTGGCGATGTGAGCCTGTTATACCGGATGTTCATGTTCGGCGCTTGGAATGGAGTGCGGCTGACCGGACTGCGTGTAAAAACGGTCGGTCTCGACCAACTCGATCCGGCGCGCACTTACATCTTCATGTCGAATCACGTTTCGAATCTTGACCCGCCCATTACCATCCCGTTGATTCCCCGGCGCACTTCGGTGATGGTGAAAAAAGAATTGTTCACTTACCCGATTCTGGGGCGGGCGATGCGGATGGGATCGCTGGTCCCGGTGGATCGCGGTAATCGCGACGCTGGTATCGAGTCCGTGCGGGCCGCCAAGCAGGTCGTCGAGCAGGGTCTCAACATGACGATTTATGTGGAGGGGCACCGCTCGTTCGATGGCAAACTACTGCCGTTCAAAAAAGGGCCGTTCTATCTCGCGATGGAATGCGGCGTCCCGGTGGTTCCGATCACGATCGTCGGCACGCATGATCTAATGCCGAAGGGAAGGTTCGCCATCAAGCCGGGAATAGTGACCGTTACGTTTCATCCGCCTATCGAGCCCAAAGACTTCGGCGGCCGCGAATGTCTGATGGAAAATGTGCAAGCGGTCATCGATAGCGGCCTTCCGGAGGAGTTCCAGAGCGCCACTCATGCCTCGATCAGCGCCAGTTCGCACGCTGAAAGAGCCAACCTGTAATCTGCGAAGGTCTATGCGTCGCTTTCCTACAGGCATATAATCCACCACCGTGAGCTTAACCTCCGGCACAAAACTTGGACCGTATGTGATTCAGTCTCCGCTGGGCGCTGGCGGTATGGGCGAGGTGTATCGCGCAAGCGACACCCGCCTCGGTCGCCATGTAGCCGTCAAAGTTCTTCCCGCTCATCTCTCTTCCAACGTTGAACTTAAGCAAAGGATGGAGCGCGAAGCGCGCGCCATTTCCTCGCTGAATCATCCCCATATTTGTACCCTGCACGATATCGGCTCGCAGGACGGCATTGATTTTCTGGTGATGGAACTGGTCGACGGCGAAACTCTCGCCGATCGCCTGCAGCGCGGAGCGCTCCCCTTCGACGAGGCTTTGAAGATCGCAATTCAAGTCGCCGATGCCCTTGACAAAGCGCACTCCCGCGGCATCGTCCATCGCGACCTCAAGCCTGCGAATATCATGCTGGCAAAAAATGGTCCGAAGCTGATGGACTTCGGCCTTGCGAAACCGGCCCCGGCCCTGACTTCCGCTTCCGGATCCAGTCCCTTGACCCCAAGCACGCCGACCATGAGTGTAGTCGCGCTTAGCGCCTCGGCCTCGCCCTTAACGCAGAAGGGAACGGTAGTGGGAACGTTTCAATACATGGCGCCCGAAGTCTTACAGGGCTCGGAGGTCGACGCCCGCTCGGACATTTTCAGCTTCGGCTGCGTGCTCTTCGAAATGTTCACCGGACGCCGGGCCTTCGAAGGCAAGTCGCAGTTCAGCGTCCTCGGTGCGATTCTCGATAAGGAACCGGACCGCATCAGCGTTGTGCAGCCCAACTCGCCGCCGCGGCTAGATGAAACGGTGCGCCGTTGCCTGGCGAAAACCCCTGACCAGCGTTATGGCTGCATGCACGATGTGGGAATCCAACTACAGACTCTTTCGGAGTCTGCCCCGCACGCCGCCGTTACACAAGCCGAGTCGAACTCCGGCAAGTTCTCTCTGTGGTCGTGGCTGGTTGCGGGCGTCGCCGTACTCATTGCGCTGAGTATTGGGGCAGCCTACATCTTTCAGAAGCCGGCTACGGCAGCTGTGGTTCGTTCCTCGATCCTTCCGCCCGCCGGCGCTACTTTTCTATTGATGGCCGTAGCGTCCGGTCCGCCGGTGTTATCGCCCGATGGCACGCGGCTGGCCTTTACCGCCCGAGATGAAAAGGGCAGAGTCACGATGTACGTCCGTGCGCTGAATTCCGGCACCGCGCAGGCTTTGACCGGAACCGACGATGCCATGTATCCCTTCTGGTCGCCCGACAGCCGCGAGATCGGCTTCTTCGCCACCGGCAAGTTGCGCAAGATTGACGCCTCCGGAGGGCCTCCGCAGACTATCTGTGAAGCTCCCAACGGCCGGGGCGGCGCCTGGAGCAAAGACGGGGTCATCGTGTTTACCCCCATCACCAGCGCAAGCTTGCTGCGCGTACCGGCGAGCGGAGGGAATCCCGAGCCGGCCTCGAAACTGGATCCCGCTCTTGGGGAGAACAGCCACCGTTGGCCGTTTTTCCTGCCCGATGGAAAGCACTTCTTGTATTGGGTGCGAACCGCCCAGGGAGTGCAGGGCAACGCTCTGTATGTGGGCGAACTTGGCTCGCTACAAGCCAAGCAGTTGATGAAAAGCGAGACCATGGCGCAATACGCATGCGGTTATTTGCTGTTCATGCGGGATCAGACGTTAATGGCGCGGGCTTTCAAGCCGCGCACGTTGGAGATTCTCGGAGAAGCCACTCCCGTTGCCGAACACATTGCGATCAATGGAAGCGTGACCCGCCCCATCTTCTCAGCCTCAGAAAACGGCACCCTGGCGTATGAGGCTGGGGAGACTGCAGGCAACTGGAATCTGCAGTGGGTGGCAAGGGATGGAAAGCCGGTGGGAGTGGTCGCGCAACCGGACCGCTATTTCTATCCGGCTCTTTCGCCCGATGGCACGCGCCTCGCCGTCAATCTTTTCAACGGCACGCAGGGTACGCAAGATATTTGGATTTTCGATCTTGCTCGCGGAACCAAGACCCGCCTGACCTTCGGTATCGCCAGCCAGATCTCGGCAGCGTGGTCGCCAGACGGCAAGACGGTTTTCTACCAATCCAACGCCAAGGGCGGATTGCACATCTATTCCAAAGCAGCCGACGGCAGCGGCGCGGAGCAGACCGTGATCGAGAGCAAGGACGCAGAAGAGGCGATCCCGACTCCCTCGCCCGACGGACGTTATCTGGTCTATTTGAGGCGCTCGGGGGGCCAACCCCTTGACCTGTGGGCGGTGCCCTTGTTTGGCGATCACAAGCCCTTCGCCGTTGTCCAAAGCGCGTTCGCGAAGAGCGAACCTTCCATCTCACCCAATGGAAGGTGGCTGGCTTATCAGACCGATGAATCGGGGCGGAACGAGCTTTACATTACAGCGTTTCCGGGAGGCGGCGCCAAGTGGCAGGTCTCGACCAACGGTGGAATCGACGGGCGCTGGAAGAAGGACGGCAGGGAACTGTATTTCCTCGATCCCACTGACAATCTCGTCGCCGTCGATGTGAACACCGCAGGCAACGCACCTCAGTTAGGCGTGCCTCACGTGCTCTTTCAGGCGAATGGTATCCAGAGGCAAACCGGGCCCTACGATGTGTCGGCCGATGGGAAGAAGTTCCTCCTCAACACCGGCAACCTGAAAGAGGGCAGTGATCCCCTCACGCTGGTGCTCAACTGGCCCGCGGAGTTGAAGAAGTAAGCGCTACTCCTTGCTGGACTTCCTCCGTAGCGCCCGCGCCATTTCCGGCAACTTCGCCAGCAGCGCGGAATATTTCAGCCACAATTTGTGATCGACGGCAGGAGCGCCGCTGACGATCGCTCCAGCGGCAATGTCATGAGCCACACCGCTCTGCGGAGTAACGATGGCATCATCTCCGACCTTGCAATGGCCCACCACTCCAACCTGCCCAGTCAAAATCACGCGCTTGCCAATTTCCGTGGAACCAGCCAGACCAACCTGCGAACACAACAGCGCATCTTCGCCCACTTGCGATCCGTGCCCGACCTGCACCAGATTGTCAATCTTCACCCCGCGCCGAATTCGAGTCTCGCCAACGCTGGCGCGGTCAATGCACGAATTCGCCTGAATCTCGACATCGTCTTCAATAACCACGGGAGCGGGCTGCGGAATTTTGTGCCAGCGCGCATCCTTATCTTTGGCAAAGCCAAAGCCGTCTGAGCCAATCACCACTCCGTTCTGCAGCAGAACATTATTTCCAATCCGGCAGTTTTCACGGACCACGGTATTGGCGTGAGCGAAGAAATTGTTTCCGATCTTCACCCCCCGATAAATGACCACGTGCGCCAGCAGCACAGCGTTATCGCCAATCTCGGCGTCCTCGTCGATGACCACATAGGGACCGATGTGAGCGTTGCGTCCAATCTTCGCCGAGGGATGCACGACTGCGGTTACATGCACTCCCGGCGCATATCGCACTGGCTCATGGAACAACGCAAGCGCCTGCGCGAAACTGAGATAGGGATCCTTGGCCCTCAGCATGGCGGTAGAGATCGCGGGGAAATCCTCGGCGACGATGACCGCTGAGGCCCTCGTGTTGCGCGCCGCCAGGGAATATTTGGGATTGGAGACGAAGCTGAGTTCACCCGGCCCGGCCTGATCGATGCCGTTAAGGCCAGTTATTTCGGTGTCCGGTGAGCCGTTTTCGAGACGAAGATCGAGAGCTGAAGCAATGGCGGCAAGTTTCATGGTGCGTGGATTGGGATGCAAAGTCAATCGTACACCAGCGGGTGCGCTGGTCTCGATCAGGCGATGAGAGTTCCTCCGAGGGAACCCTCGAGGTGTTGGACCCTGGCCTCTATTGCACCAACATAAAGAGGGTCGTGTTGTGCGTGATCGGCCCGCTAGTAGCACTCAGTGTCACGTAGAACGTTCCAGTGGGGGTACCAGTCACAACGTTGAAGTTCACCGGAGCCGAAGGCCCTCCGCCTGGACTAGGATTCGTCACTACCACGGGATACTTGCCCGTAGCGGCCACATCTCCCGGTCCAAGCGCAATCTGCATCTGGGTGGGGCTCTGCAATGAACTGTTGTGGAGCGTCCCGTTATACGTGACAGTCGAGGAACTCATGAAATTCGATCCATTGATGTACAGATTCTGGATTTGGGATCCCGCAGCGATTTGTGTCGGACTGAGCGAGGAAATGCCAGGCACGGGATTCGGGGTCCCACCACCACCACCACCTCCTCCTCCGCTGCCCCCTCCGCAACTTGGAAGAACAACAAATAAGGCTGCCAATATCAATGAAACGGGAATACGTCCGCGCCGTCGCGCTAGAGGAATTCCAATGAAACAAGCTCCCAGCAGAAACAGCGCTTCGCTGATTCCCCAACTCCTCGCGCGCCTGTCGCTCGCAGCGGCGCGCTTGACTGACTGTCCTAGGGGCGCCGTGGACACCGTCAGCGTCGTGGAGACACTGCCATTACTGGGAAGGGTAACTTGCGACGGGCTGAAGCTGCACGTCGCCTCCGCAGGCAGACCGGAACAGGCGAAATTGGTCACCGTACCGCTGAGACCACTCGAGCTTTGCAGGATAATGGTCACGTTCTGAGATTGCCCGGCCGTCACTTGAACGCCGCCCTGGGGACTTATTACGAAATCGGGCATGTTGATATAGGCCCATGAGTACGACGCAGGATAGTTGCTATCGCCGCTGTAGCTTACGAAAATCGGGTCGCCAGAAGTGACTGTGAAGGTGCCTGCGACTTGGCAGCCAAAGTTCCCACTCGTGTCCTTCGCGTTCGTGCATGTCGTCGGGCCAGCTAGGATGGGTCCAAATTGTCCGCCATCGCGGAAAGTCACGGTTCCCGTCGGATATGTGGACTTGTTGGTCGTGTCAATCAAGGCTGTGATGCTTGCCGTGCCGCCATACGAAATTGTCTGCGGCGGGGTTACGATCACGCTCGGCGGGGGATATGTAACCGTAATCGGCGGCGAGGCAGGGGCGGTTGAGCCTGTATAGTTGGAATCGCCGCCATAGCTTGCGGTGAAGGTATACGTGCCCGGACTCGACAGAGTGGCGATCGCGCTGACGGATGTGTGAGCCGAGGACGTCGCAGTTCCCGGGACTGGAGTCAAAGTGGTCGTCGCGCTGATGGGGCTTCCGTTGGCGAAGAAACTTACCGTCCCTGTGGGGCCAACCCCACTGCTCGTAGTGTCGATGTTGGCGTATATCTCGAATGCATAGCCGACCCATGCGCCTGCTGTTACCAACGCTGTCATGCTGGTACCGGCCGGTGTGATGCTCAGCGATGCGGTTGCAACGCTTGCATTGAAGCTGTTATCCCCTATGTAATCCGCTGTCACCGAATTCGTCCCACTCGGAAGCTGGACCGTGAAGTCTTCGAAGTATCCATAGCTGTTCAGTGTGTAGTTGCCAGCGTCGAGTTGGGCACCGTTATCGGTCATCTTCACGGTTCCTGTGGGGCAGCCGGTTTCCGCGGAAGCGCTGACCGGGGCGCACATCTGCCCCGCTGAATTCTCCACGTTCACACGCAACACATAGGGTGAACCGTAGGCAGCGGTGTTGGTGTCTGGATTGAGCAGGCTTCCATTGCTGTTGAATGTGACCAGAAAAACCTGAGGCTGGGTGTTCTCTTTTGCCACCGTAACGCTGATCGGACTGGAGTCGCTCGGCCCGTAGGTCGCATCCCCGTCGTAGTGCGCCGTGACGGAATAACTGCCTCCCGGCAGCATCTCGCTTGTCCCACTCACCGCTCCGCCGCTCAAGCTGAATCCGGCGAATGGCTGACTGTTGGAACCCCCGACCAGAGACACAAGTCCGGTGGGCGTTCCTGTGCCCGATTGCGGTGCCACCGTGACGCTGAAGTTTACTGCCTGTCCGTGAGTGATCGTCGTCGGCGTGAGGCTGTTCAGCTTAGTTGTCGAGGGAAGGGAAGTGACGGAACTCCACTGCGTCACCAGGTTGTTCGCATTCACCGAGCCCAGGCCCGTGGCCCGATCGTATCCAACGGCGGCATCGTATCCGCTTAGAATGCCGTAGATATCCCCGCCAATAAACGTGTTGCAGTTGGTGCTTCCTGTGGCGCAGGGCATCGCGATGGTGCCCGATGTGACGTCGTTGAATATGCAACTGCTCGCCGGTTTATTACTCGCGTTGCATTGTGACAGTGTGTCCTTCGCCGCGAGCTTATAGAAAACATAGTTCGCATTGCCCTGGCGCGATCCAGTCTGCTGATTGACCAACGCCATGATTCCGGCAAAGGCTGGTGAGGAAACCGACGTGCCGCCAAAACCCAAAAAGGTTTGGTTAGGAGAACTCGAATTGCAGGAACCGAAACTTAGATCAGCCTCGCAAACCACGTAGGAGCTTCCGGCAAAACCATTACTGGCAAACAGGGAGACATCCGGAAGATCTCGTTTACCATCATTCGGCACTCCCGTACCCGCTTGCCACGAAGGCTTGGAGTAGCCTCCGGAACAGTTCGCAGGCGCTGTGCCGTTGGGCGTAGTGCAATTGCTGGCGCCGCCCGAGCCGCCGAGTGGAACCACGTCGTTCAGTTGCGAATTATTGCAGTTGACCTCGGGGTTGGTGCTGAGTCCGCCAATCGTTTCCCAGATGGCGTTCGTGCAGGAATCGTTCCAGGTGGTTTCCGGGATATATCCCAACGCTGAAGCCTGCGTGGTGGAATTGTTTGTCACGCTCCAATAGGTCTCAGGATTCGTAAACTCGTAAAAGTCCGTTCCTCCCACCGCAACATTGTAAGGAGTGGAAGCATAACCACTGACTTGCAGCCCAAACTGCGCGGGCGCCGGAGACGAGGCATTGAAGTCATCACAGCCCGCCGCGCCGTTATCTCCAGCTGAAATAAACACTGTGATTCCTTGTGCGGCAGCCTGCTGCCACAACGCGTTGTAAAACTGGTTCCCGGTGGTGCCCAGTCCCAGTTCGCAAAACCCATAGCTCTCGCTCATTACCGGGGCCAGGTTATTGTCAACGATGTAAACCGCAGAGAGATCGATGCCGGAAGTCGTCTCCGTCGTTTGTGACACGACAAAATCAATCGTCGCATACGGAGCGACTGCGCCGGACCATTGCACATCGATGTCGGCCTCAGGTTCATCGCCCTGCAGGCCGGGGTCGGGACCATTCAGAATAATATTCAGAGGATTCCCGTTCGCAGCGCTATTGGCAGGCAGGCCGAACAGGCTGCGGAAATTGGCCACATCCTGTGGGTTGATATTCGATTCTCCTACGATCGCGATAGTCTGGCCGGTTCCATCAATTTTGGCGTTCCATAGCGGCAACACGTTATAGATGGTTGCAAAGTCGTACGGAGCGACGGCAAAACAATAATTATCCGCGCTGCACTGAAAATAGGGTTGGTAAGTAAACAGAGGCCCCACGGCCGTGATTTTGCCTGTAGCCTTCTCCCGGGAAAACTCGCCAAAAAAATGATTCATCGGCTTTCTCGGAAAATTATTCATGGAAGCGACGCCGGCCACAGCCGGCCCGAGCGCGCTGGGAATCCGCGGGTCACTTGCGTTCGCCCAGTGCTGTTCGCCTTTCACCAGATACTTATGGATAGTCGTGTGGAAGGTTTCCTGCACCTGGCTGGCTGAGCCGGAGAACTCGATAGTGTTTCGGCCTTGGGCCGTGCTGGCGACCTGAAAGCCATGCGACTGCAACCACCCGGTCACCGTCTGAATATCGGCATCCGTTGGTCCGAATTGCTGCCCGAACTCCGATGGCGTCAGCCACTTGTGGTAGTTCGACGAAGACTTATTCTGCTGATCGTCCAACAGCTTCTCAAGAGCAGCCTCTTGCTCCGGGCTGCGCTTCAAAACTAAAAGCATGCGCTGCAAGGGGAGAGTGGCGGGAGCGGTGCCCAGGTCAAATTCAGCGCGCGCCAGAGGATGGGTGTTGCCTCTCAGCACCGTGAGTCGCGCTTCATCGACGGGCTGGGTGATCAAGGGGCGCGGCGTTGCGAACATGCTTTGGGCCGACCTCGATTGCTGCGCGGCCGCAGAGGGTGGAAGCTCCATAGCTGAAGCAATGAGAATTATAACGAAGAGACTGTAGGAGGAGAGTCGGCGAAAGGCCCTCATAAAATAACCACCCTATATTTGGACATAGCTGCGCCCGCAGAGAACGGATAGGGTAGGAGGAAGGAAGTGGCCCGATCCATCTCGCCGCACCGCACATGGTGTACGCGCGGGATCAGCCTTTTTATCCCAAGTTCCGCCGGATTGCAACATTATTTGTGCTTTTGATTGGGGTCCCAAGGGCCTACGGAGCCGCGCGGCAGCCGAACCTCCGCGTGCACTACCGATTTTTGCGGCTTACCCCGTCGAATGTCATACTGAACGGCACTTATAAATGGAGACGAACGATCTCATGAAGCGCGCTCTGCTTGCCAGTTTTGCAGCGATAGTTTTGACCGCAAGCGCCGCGGCGCAGACCTACACCATCACCGACATTGGCGTCCTGAAGGGCGATAATGAAAGCAACGGTTTCTTCATCAACTCCTCTGGCGCTGTGGTCGGCTGCGCCGATACCGCCAACAGTGAAGGCTATCCTTGTACCGGTACTGGCGCCGGTCAGCATGCCTTTTACTGGACCAAGAGTGGCGGCCTCAAAGATCTCGGTATTTTGCCGGGCGGCAACATCAGCGGAGCTATCGGACTTAACGATTCCGGCGAGGTGGTGGGATACTCCAACACCAGCAGCAACCCGCTGCTGATGTACAACTTCATTGCGTTTGAATGGACCTCCACGGGAGGGATGGTAAACCTGGGAAAGCTCTCCGGCGGAAATTCGAGTTGCGCTTTTGAAATTAATTCTTCGGGAGTCATTGCGGGCGATTCGTTTGTAAGTTCAACCATTGTCAATGCGACGAGTTGGACGAACAATAAAATCAAGAATCTCGGCGCGCTTTCGAAAAGCATCTTTACCGCAGCTCTAGCCATCAACGATGACGGGGACATCGTCGGCGAATCTGTCTTTGGCTACGGCCCTCCCTTTACCTCTCACGGCTTCGAGTGGACATCCGCTAGCGGCATGAAAGACCTTGGCACGCTCTCCGGCGGGGATACCAGCATCGCCAATGCGATCAATTCTACTGACATCGTCGCCGGCCAATCGAACTCGGGATCGTCGCTTTACTGGCATGCCGTGAAGTGGGACGCCAGTAATAAAATCGAAGACCTGGGCACGCTTCCCGGCGGCACTTACAGCGTCGCCTTCGGCATCAACGACAGCAGCGAGATCGTCGGCTACGGAAACATCTCGAACAACGCTGCGCATGCCCTGCTATGGACCTCGACCGGCGGCATGCAGGACTTGAATAACCTGATCCCAACTAACTCCGGCTGGGTACTGATCAATGCCAACGCCGTCAACGCCTCCGGCCAGATCACCGGCTACGGCACCAAGGGCGGCCACAACCACGCGTTCCTGCTGACTCCGTCGAACTGAGCGTAAGTGAAGCCGGCGTCCTCCTGACTCAAATCGTAACGTCCGGTCTGTCGGCGCCTATTCAAATCTCGCTATCAAAATGACGAGGATCAAATAACGGATATTTCGATCGTGTCTGAAATCAATTCTCCCATCCATATCGTAGAACTTTCAGTTTCACCCAAGCTCGCCAGCTGCTTTGCGTAAACGTGATAAATAACCTTGACCTTAAATGTTCCCGGGGTCATCAACGGATATTTGTTGACGGAAGTTATTTCCGGATTTTCCCCAAAGACCCAAAGCGCCTGCTTAACTGCCTTGCGACCACTTCTTCGATTGAATGTGCCTGCCAGTTGCAGGGATTCGCTGTAGGTTTCATCGGGATTGATGGGCCTGATCTCTGGATGGTAAAGCGCTCGGCCCGTCAGTACGTTGCTAACCCGGGAGAGGCGATTTCCCGCAGCGTCGAAGAGTTGAATCTCCAGGTTGTTCTTGTTGGGATCGTCGGCGGGCAGCCTAAAGTACTTCAACACTTTGACTGTCGTAGTTCCTGTATTGTGCAAGCCAATTTCCAGCCAGACAGCCTCGCCGACAGCATAGCTGGACTTCCCGGTTCGAATGCTTAGCGTTACCTGTTCAGTATGCGCGGCCGTATTCATACTCCAGAGATTGAAGACTAAGAACAGAAGCGCTGGGAGAATCCCCGTCATAGATCTGCAAAATACCGCGTGTCCCTAACTACGCTATGGGGAGCGACGCATCGGCGAACCTGGTCGGATCTCTTTGATCGGTTGCCCGAATCGTGATCCTTCCACCCTGGGCCCCTGACGTGATCGTGGCGGAATTGTCCCCATTCCTCACGATAACCGCGCCTAACGCCGGACCGACAATTGTCCAAACAACAACTCTGGCGTCTGGTTTGGTGGACACTCTCGCTCTTGTCGTTCCTCCTCCTACCCGGAGTGTAGCGGGGGCGAAAGTAATTGCGGGCCCAATCTCCACTTCCTTCATGGTCAGCCATCCCTCGGCAAAGCATCCGGGGGTTGCCGTCAGAGCCGCCCTCACCCTGACTTGCCCGGCAGTATTTCCTGCGCTGAAAAGCGCCGGGTTTCCCTGCGCGACGATGGCCGCTCCGAAGGTCGGGCCCGTGAAGGACCACGTGACCAGACTGCCTCCGGGACGCTCCCGGACGGTGGCAGCGGTAGTGGTCAGAGGGCTACCGTCAGCGGCAATGGTGGCGGGCCTGAACGAGACCGAGGACATCCCCTCTCCGGCACCACAGGCAGAGGCTGCGGGCGCGGGCCCCGCCGCTAAAGCAGGCCCGACGTAGGGTTCACGAGGTGTAGCGACGCCATTATCGCTGGTTTGAAAGAACAAATTTGCGCCCAATCTCAGCAGGTTGGCTTTGATCGGCACATTCACAAAGGGCACCCAAAAATCACCAGGGGCGGCGGCAGGCGGTGCGGCCGGGGCGGGAGAGCACTGATCGGAGCGCCAATGGAGTATTTGAGGAGTATCCATTAACTGCGGCAACCCGGGGTTGGGCGGACTTGGCAAGAAATTATTTATGTTAACCCGAGCTGCGGGCGTACCAATGGTGTCTTGAAGAGCGCCAGCTGGGGCATTCAACACCCCCGGCAAGACCGGTAACCCACCAAACAGGAACGGATTGTTACCACTAAATACGCGCTCGGTAATCATTACATTTGCAATGTTCCCGCCTGAGCTTTTGAACGTGTGTGTATAGAGGGCGCCATAGGGGCCCGCTGGCAATGGAAAACCTCCCGGCGCGATTTGCGTTCTGGTAATGCCCGTTGGGTGCGCCTGAATGGTCAAGGTCTGCTCGTTGCGGGCAGCTGGAAGAGCATTATCCGTAGCCCTGACCCGGATGTTGCCCGTTTGAGTCGGCGACGGAGTAATAACTCCGGCCGCAGGATTAATCGTGGCTCCAAGCCTGCTTCCAATTATGCTCCAAGTGACAGGCCTGGCGGCAGGAACGGTTACGACTGCCGCCGTGGCAGTGTTCCCGCAAACGGAAGCGTCCATCGTGTTGGCGGGAGCGAAGGCCGGCATCGCAGGTGCAAAAGCAAATGTCGGCTGCTGAATTTCCACCAGGTTAATGTTCAGTGGAGGAGCGACATCGGCGGGATTCGCAGCGTCGGCAGCCTGTATGGTAATAACGCCTCCGACGCTGCCTACGGGCGCGGTGAGGGTAGTGGTTCGACCAGTGCCTCCTCCCAGGACCGCACCATTGTTCGCGCCCACGAAGGTCCAGGCAATCGCAGTGCCACGCGCCGCCGTTGCTGTCAGCCGGACTCGCGTCCCCTGGCCCGCGGGCATTTCGGCGGGTCCATTTAACGCGGTCACATTGGGCACGCGCTGGAGGACATCTTTGTTCGATCTCCGAGCTACGTTTTGAGTTCCACCACGACCGTGGGTTTTCTTTTGAATTTCGCCACCGGACTGCTGCACGACGTGTGTCAACTCATGAGCCAGGAGTTTTCGGCCCGAGCTGGAATGCGGGCTATAGCTGTTCGCATTGAAATAGATGTCAGTTCCATGAGTAAAAGCTTTTGCTCCCAGATCCCGGCTCATTTGAACGGCATTGGCATCCGTATGCACTTTGACGCCGCTGAAATCCGCGCCCATCGCGGACTCCATACGCGTGCGCACGCCTTCCGGTAAGGACTCGCCGCCTCCTTTGGACGACACAAGACGGCTTTCTACCGAATCAACCGCCTTTCGATCGGCTGCATCTTCGTCGGCCAAGAGCAGTTCATCATTCTTCGGTGCCAAGGATTTGAGTTGCACGTACTTAATATCTTCATGACGGTCACGCTGCCGGCCAGTCTGCGACATCGCCTGAATCAGACGCTGTACATAACGGTTGCCGTGCATACGCTGCAAGCGGAGCAATGTTCCCGCGGTACTGGTATCACGAACGTGCGGTGACGGATGGGCAGTGACCTTGACTCTCCGTGGGGCTGGCGCAATAAGGATCTTACCGGGGGCTTTAACGGTTTGATGAGTCCTGACTCGCATGATTACTACTCCACTAGGAAATCGTTGCCGAGTCTCTACGATTCGTCCTGGTCCTAAGGTCGAACCAGTTTACACGCTTCCATGTGAGCATTCCAGTAGCACGGTTTTGAGAAGCGCGTGTGGGTGCTTGCGATTTTTCTATCACCTGAGTTTGCATTTGCGCCACACCCTGTCATAATGACTCCCGCCACAGGAGCTATACGATGAAGCGTTTCTCTTCTTCCTTAATGGTTGCGGCTTTCGGGCTGCCGATCATATGCGTGCTTGGGTCGTCTGCCTTGGCCCAAAGCGTAGAGTCCACCTACAACGGCCACCGCATTATCATTCCGCAATCGAGCATTCCGGTGCAGGGCCGTCATCACACGAATTATTTTTACGTGGATTCCGACCAGCCCTCGCCCAGCGGTCCGCCTCCGGGCGTGGAGACTCCCGGCTCGATCGCTTGCGTTTACCAGTTGGTGAGTGGACCGACTGGATGCCCCGTAAAAACCAGCACCGCGGTGCCGACGGGCGGCATAGGAGCGATCGGCATCGTTGACGCTGGAGATTATCCCACCGCCGCGGCCGACCTGGCGGCCTTCTCGAATTATTACGGCATCCCGGCCGCCAACCTGACGGTGACATGGCCCGGGACAGTGAAGCCTCCAGTGTATTCGGGATGGCTGACTGAGGAAGCGTTGGACATTGAGTGGGCTCACGCGATGGCTCCGCAGGCCAAGATTTTCTTGGTGGTATCTAAGTTGCAAAACACCGATCCCACGTGGGCGGCGGTGCAGCTGGCGGCGAAGCTGGTCGCGGAAAACGGCGGCGGCGTGGTCAGCATGAGCTGGGGCGATCCGGAAGTGTCGAAAGAACCCGGTTGGGACAAATTCTTCACCACGCCGGGAGTGGTCTACTTCGCGGCGTCGGGCGATTCCGGCATCGGGGTAAGCATCTATCCTGGAGCGTCGCCGAATGTGGTGTCGGTGGGCGGCACATCGTTCACCCGCGACCGCAACGGCAACTTTGTCAGCGAAGTTTATGGCGGCGGCGGGGGCAACATCAGCGCTTATGAACTCATTCCCAGCTATCAGAGCGGGATTGCAAACATCGTCGGCACACATCGCGGGTATCCCGATGTAGCCTCCGATTACTGCTGCGCCGCAGTTTATCTGCAAGGCGGCTGGCTCTCAGTGGGCGGCACAAGCTGGGCCTCGCCGACCTTCGCCGGCATTGTGAACGCTGCCGGGCACCAGCAGCAATCCAGCCTGGACGAACTGACGTGGATGTACAGCGAGTTGGCCAACCCCACCGAATACGCCGCCGACTTCAACGACATCACGAAAGGCGCCAGGCAATGCATGATCGGATGGGACCTGTGCGCGGGGATCGGGTCACCACGCACTTATGTGGGCAAGTAATAAACTGGGAGAGACAATCAACCGGAGTACGTCCCGTTGGAGTGCACGCAGATTTCCCAAATTTCATCTCCGATGAATTCGCGTGTGCGCGATTCTTGCCGCGCGGGGTTGTGTTGGCGGACCCAACCGCCAGGAACTCGCGCTACCTGGTCATTGCAAAATCCTTCATCTTGACAACCCCTGCACGGCAAAGTAGAGTCCCATCCCGAGCTGCATCGGGTAGTGTGATGTACCGCAGCTATTTGGGGGATCGTCGGTAAAGCCTTTCGCCGTAAGCTTTCTGCTGTTCCCATGTCAATTAGGACCGAGGTGTGGATCATGAGCATTCGCCGGATGCTGAGTTGTGCAGTTCTGTTAATCGTGATGCTGGTGCTGGCGGGAAGCGTTGTTGCGCAGAACCCGGGCACGGTCAATTCGGCATGGAAAGGCGGTACTGGGAACTGGAGCGTGGCCACCGACTGGAGCCCGAGCGGCGTGCCGAACAACGGCGGCGGGAACACGTACAACGTGACCATTGATTCTGGCGGTACGGATGTGGTCACTCTGAATCAGAACGCGACCATCAATACACTCGTGCTCGGCGGCGCGACAGGGACTTCGACGCTGCAAGATACTACGGGCACGCCAGAGACTCTCACGGTGACTGGGGCCACCACCATCAACAGCACAGGAGACCTTATCTTCCAGAACGGCAGCACGCTGTCCTCCGGGAGCTTGACCGTAGGAGGAGCTTTGTCTTTGGTTGCTGGCTCCACGGGTTCGATCTCGGGCAACGTGACCTTGAACTCCGGGAGTTCAGAGATCATCGGTGCAGCTTCGGGGCTGACGGTGAACGGGAATCTGACCAATTCCACGACCTTTTACACCGGGATTTCCTATGGCGGTGGGAACACTTTGACGGTGAAAGGGGGGTTCACTAACAACGGGTCCCTGTACATGTACGGGAGCACTTATGGCGGCGGCGGGGACACGCTGAACGTGACCGGAGCACTGACCAACGCTGCGGGAGCAACGCTATACCTCTTCGACAACACAGGGGACGTGGCCAACGTCGGCACGTTGAGCAACTCGGGCACGGTTTTGATCGGCCTGGGAGACACGCTGAACCTGACCAACCAGCCGAACGGGATTACCGACGTGGTGGCGGGATCGTCGCTGACCGTGAACGGAACATTGAAGGCGGGAACAGCCAACGGGTTGGCGAAGCTGGGGAGCATGGAAGGAAGTCTGACCCTGGGGAACGGCCAGACGACGGCGGACACGCCGGGTAGCGGGACGCTGACGTTGGCCTCGGGGAGCTCGCTGATCTTGAACAACAGCGGGACCACGCTGTCGGTGACGGGCGGGCTGAGCGACGGCGGAGTGATCACAGTTGGCAGCGGCGCTACGCTGAACGCCACCCAAGGCATGACC
>Ga0307479_10000475_pt1 | contig 35745 bp, 21 predicted proteins | sample atmos_gasesECM4C_FD_203743 | JGI IMG/M metagenome (GOLD analysis project Ga0307479, IMG submission 203743) | Hardwood forest soil microbial communities from Morgan-Monroe State Forest, Indiana, United States - atmos_gasesECM4C_515 | ecosystem: Environmental > Terrestrial > Soil > Temperate...
ATCAGTACGCGGTCACCGAGGATGGACTTAAGTTTCTGGTGTTAGAACCTCGCAAGGGTTTTCTCGAAACCTATTCCGTGGTCCTTAACTGGCGCGCGACCGTCAACTAGCGCGTTGGAAAAGCGGCGCGCCACAAACTCGGTTTGGTTGTGTGACACGAACTTGTCAGCTCAACGAAGAATCCAAGTTACAGAATTTCCCAGACCCATTTCAGAACCCCATCCGGTTCTCTCTAAGTGCCCTCAGGACCGTTCGACGTGTTGCCGTTTCGTGTTGGCGTCGGTCTCGTCGACTCAGCACAAGCCGATAGTGGCGTTCCTCAACAACTAGAGCGCGGTCGCCCTCGACGGTCATCTTAAACCTCTCTTTGGTTCACGCTACCTCTGCGGGATATTGCGCGGGCGGGCTAGTGCTGCTAACCACGTCTGCTCAGCTGCGAGTCAGATACTGAGCCCACAGTATCACTTTTGCGGACTCGGTTGCGCGGGTGCGTGAGGCCACTCATGAACGAAAGCGCAGCGCTTGACTCAACCAAGTCGGCTTGTAGAACGTGATTGGACGATTCGCGATGTCTATCTACGACGATTCGCCGTCACTGCTTTGCCACGGCAGTAGCCACCCTCTCGATGCCTCCCAGCGTATCCTGTCCGCCCCAGTTCTCCATCGCCGGTTCAAGACCTCAGCACAGCCTACTCAGGCAAGAAAGGACGGCGTCATGCAACACGGCAGCCTTAGCAGAGAGCAACGGAAGCGGAGCTCGGATGTTTGGTGCTACCGATGGTGGGAGTCGGGTCCAACCGGCAGGAGGATACACCGTCGAATCATTCTCGGTACGGTAGAACAACTTCATGACAAACGGGCGGCGAACCAGGCGACGGTGGGGCTGCGAAGGGAAATCAACTCGCACGACATACGCACGAAGACGACGTTGATGACCGTGGCACAGTTAGCGGACCACTTTCGTCAACGGGAATTGCTCGACAGCAACACGCGGATTACCTACTCCACCAAAAAAGCGTATGCCGGCTACTTGACGAAATGGATTGTGCCGCGCTGGGGACCGAATGCACTGCAGCACATGAAGGCCAGAGAAGTGGAGTTGTGGCTGGCGAGTGTGCAGCGCGCACGAAGCACGCGCGCGAAAATCCGCAATGTGATGAGTGTGCTATTCAACCATGCACGCCGGTACGATCTCTTCGATGGCAACCCTATCCAATGGGTGCGCCAAAGCGCCAAACGCCGTAGTGCTCCCAATGTACTTACGATTGAAGAAGTACGGCATTTACTGGCAGCCCTACCGCCGCGAGAAAGAATCCTGGTGTTCTTGGACGTAAGCACCGGGCTGCGACAGAGCGAACTGTTCGGTCTGCAATGGCAGGATATTGATTTCGAAATCGGAGAGCTCAGTGTGACGCGATCGGTGGTAAGTCAGGTGGTCGGCACCTGCAAGACCGAGGCCTCGCAAAAGGCCATTCCACTTCACGAGGACCTGATCGAGGCCCTGAAGGGCTGGCGCCAGCAGAACCCCTACAAGGAGGCGCGGCATTGGGTGTTTGCCAGTCCGAGTAGCGGTGGAAAAAATCCGTACTGGGGACAACAGCTGATGCGCCGGGACATCCGCCCGGTTGCCGAGAAACTGGGGATCACCAAGCGCATCGGATGGCATACCTTCCGGCACACGTATTCCACATTGCTTCGGGCCGTCGGAGCGGATCTGAAAGTAATGCAGGAACTGCTGCGACACTCGACGATCCGCGTGACCTTGGATACTTACACCCAGGCGGTGACAGCCGCCAAGCGTACAGCCCACACCGCGGTAGTCTCGCTGATTGTTGGAAATGTCGAATAGAAGCGTCTACGGCAAGAAGGGGAGCGATCAGTCGCGTAGGCCGGGGTTGAACGTAAACATTGTTATAGGGGAGCTGTGCGCGGAACTTGACGCCTCGCGCGGAATTTGTACCTTTTTGTGCCCACGCGAAAATTCTTCCACAGGCGTAAGTGCTTGAATAGAAATGGCGGGGACGACGAGACTCGAACTCGCGACCTCTGCCGTGACAGGTTTGCTGGAACTTAGTGAAACTTAACGGCGCTGACAGCCCGTCATTGGTATTCTAAGGAATCCTTTGGGACGACTTATTGGACCCTAATCGGACCCATTCTGGACCGTAAGTGCCAGTCCTTGCCGCCTACAGTTTTTCAGGGTTGACAACGTTTTGAAGCATTTTGAGGGTGGGGCTTAGCTGAGCGACCAAATCGTTATGACCACGAAAGGGGACGAGTCACAGAAAACCTGGCGTTGGACGATCTTGCCAGGAGTGAATGCCGTCAACGGATCGCACTGAGGTTCCACGAGGTCTATGCAGATAGCGCCGTGGTGCGGTCCTAGCACCCCAGGTGCGACTTCGACAACACCGGCAAAGATCGCCGGATCACAAATCTCTCCGTTCGTGTCGTGGCCCCCAAAACAACAGAGGTTCTCTGTCCCTTTGAATGTCCCCGTCAATGCCTGTCGTTTTGTGGACGCGGACACGCGGTTATAGCTCTTCACGTGGAGAGTGCCGTCAACGTGGTAGCTTGCGTGAGGAGTCCACTTTCGCTCGGCCCGTGGCACTAAGACAAACACATCGCCCTTCCGTGACCGTCGAACCCATAGAGTCAACCAAAGATTAGAGCCGTCGCGGATCGCCACGGCGTACAGATATTCACCTGAAATTGCCGCTTGGAGTTTCATCGGGTCGAATCATCTTCCCGAGGCGAGCCGGGATTCAACCCGAACTACACGCTACAACTACGTGTCATGCGGTGCGCCCGGCGATCCCTCTCCGGTGATTCTCAACCCGCTTAACGCTCACCGAATCGCACATGTGCGCTAAAATAGCGCTCACTGAGCGGTATCCGTGCGGTATCCCGTTAGCTGCTGCAGGAGACGGGTTGTGGCGGAATTGGGCCTATACCGAGGTATGTTCGATCAAAATTCCATTGCCGATCTCTCCGAGGCAGAGCTCGTCGAGCAGTTGCTTGCCGATCCGAATTGGCGAAGCCGGATCATTGGACAAAAGGGGATTCGTAGAGACGTTCTTGCATTCACGAGGCTGTCCTTAACCAGTGTGCCCGGCGACTACAAGGGCGATATTGATGTTCTCTTGTACCCTCCGAAGAGGCCGCATGGTGCCGTCGCGATTGAGGTGAAGAGGATCAAAGTAGGAATTCGCGCACTTCGCGATGGGCGGCCCAACAAACTCGGTGAATTGGAAGAGGGCATACGACAGAGCAACCTGCTTGCGACCATCGGTTTCTCGCAAGTCTATTTTTACGTGTTCGTAGCGGTGGACAGCAGAGAGAAAACTCTGACGGCGCCGGATTCTTGGGCTGGGCCGAGTCAGGAGTTGCGGCAACTCCTACACAACAAGATTTCGGTCGCGGGCCTGCAACAGCGTGTCGGTATGTTTAAGCACCAATTTGTTCAGCCTCTCGATCATCGTCCACTCGGAACTGGTTCCTACGTGGGCGAACTCGTTCGGCTCAGTGGGATCGCACGGCAACCGCCAGAGCTGACAAGTTGGGTTGCCGAAACAACAAAAGCTCTGAAACCAGTTCAGCCACACTCTATTTTGCGACGGGCGGAACGCTTCTAAGCCGCCAGTGCGCGCGAGAATTAGGCGAAAAATGACTGCTTTGGCTGCTTATCTTGACGACAGTGGAACTCATGTTGGTTCGGCTTGGGTTGTCGTTGCTGGCGGGGTCGCGAGCGTCAAGCAGTGGTCAGTACTCTCCCGCGCCTGGGGACGGGCAGTCATCGATTGGAAGCTGACGAAGGGCTACTTTCGCATGACTGAATTCGTGAACAGTGTCAGTGACTATTCAGCCTGGTCAACCGAAGTAAAAGCTGCTCGGCTTAATCACCTGGTCGAGATCATCGGCGAAAACGTTCGTCTCCTGGTGGGCAATGCGGTCAACGAAGCCGATTTCAACGAAGCATTCCGCCGATTCCCGACCGCAACAATCGGGACAGCGTATCGATTTTGCGCTTTTCTCGCCCTTCCCGCCGTGAACATGTGGAGAGAACGCTCTCCGCGTCGAGAGCCTGTGGCTTTCATTTTTGAGAGCGGCAACAAGTTGATGAATGCGTACGGACAAATCTTAGCCCAAATCGGTTCACACGAAGAATTGCGGAAGAAATTCGGGGTTGCCTCTGTCGAAGTAGGACAAAAAAGAAACATACCAGCCCTTCAGGCTGCCGATCTCATTGCCTATGCGGCTTACAAATGCATGGTCGAAAAGCGAGTCGCGCCGCCCTACTTGGAGAGGGCGTTTGAGAGGTTGTTTAAGAATAAGACGCAGGGAATGGTGTTTGACAACCCAGACCTGCTCGAAAAATACCTGCGACACATGGAAGACGGCAAACCCCGTTCGTCGCTTCTCGCAGAAGTAAAGGCAACGATGGCGACTCTTCCAAGTGCAGTGGGAAAAGAAGTAGACTGAAGCTCCCTTAGGCGGGAAGAGAGGAAGCGAAGAGTCCCGGCAGATTCCTCGGCTCGATTTAACTTCGCACCTTGTTCTTCTCAACGTAGCTGTCGAGGTCCGCCCTATCCAGCAGGAATCGTTTCCCGATCTGAATATGTGGAATCGCCCTCTTCCAAATCAGGTTCCGAATAGACCAAACGGAGCACGATAAGTAAGCAGCAGCACTTGGGATCGTTAGCAGCCGCGGGCTGCTAGCGACCACGGGATGCTGTGCAAACTCGGCATCTGGTTTGAGTAAGCGTCTTTTAACTGGCATAGTTGCCGGAGCATATAACACGCGAAGGGCGAACCGCTACAGATTGGGATCACCCAAACTCTCAGGGGAAAGCGTGAAGAGCACTATACAGTGGACCAGTGCGCGACGGAATGGCTTCTGAACGAAAAGAGCGAGCAGACCGCGTCTGCCACGCAAATACAGCCCATATCGTGTTAACCTGCCGGTGAACGAAACCATGAGCCACTTGAAATGGGATAAGCTTCTAGCCGAGGAACGTCTGCGCGAGCTGCTCGGCGGATCGAAGTCGACCAAAGTCGCAGGAGAATCGCGCAGCGAGTATGAACGGGATAGAGACCGCACGGTCTACTCGTCTCCCATTCGCCGCTTGATCCGCAAGACGCAGGTATTTCCGCTCGATCCGAGCGATTTCATTCGAACGCGGCTGATGCATTCGGTGGAGGTATCAACTGTTGCCGAAGGCCTTACGACTCAAATTGTTCGCGATGTGGTCAAGAAACGGGAAAAACTGTCTCCGGAGCAGCTACAGGCAGTCCCAAAAATCGCTGAAACTTGTGGTCTTCTCCACGATCTTGGCAACCCTCCCTTTGGGCATGCCGGTGAACTTGCGATCGCATCGTGGTTTCAGTGCACGGAGCGTGGGAAGGAAATCATCTCGGCTCTCGGTGGCGAGAAGCAGCAGAAGGCGCAGGATTTTTTGAGATTTGAGGGGAATGCGCAGGCGCTGAGGATTGTCACGAACACCCACCTCCTCTCTCACTCGAGCGGCCTGAATCTAACGTGCGCTACTATTTCCGCCCTCCGTAAGTATTTGGCCCCTTCTCACAAAGCAGACAAGAACTCGAAGCTTCACGAAATGACCAAGCCGGGCTATTTCTGGTCCGAACAAAGACTGCTTGAGGAAGTCAGTAAAACGACCGGCACGGAAGGCCGCAGGCATCCGATTGCGTTTCTTGTCGAAGCCGCTGACGATATCGTGTATAGCGTCGTTGACCTGGAAGACGCAGTCAAAAAAGGTTTGCTACGTTGGGGGGATTTGATCAACGAGCTCAAGGACCGGTGCGACAGCTCCTCGGTACTGAAGGCGGCCATTGAGCGCACGGACAGGCAAATGAAGAACGCGCCTAAGGCACTCGAACACTCCGAGTACCCCCAGGCGTTTCGCGTAAATGCGATCAGCGAGATGGTGCGCGCGGTAGTGGAGATATTCGACAGGCGGTACGATAAAATCATAAACGGGGAGTATCATGGCGAGCTAATATATGACCAGGCCTGTAGAGGGGGGACCTTTGTTAGCGCATGTAAGGATCTGCTTCGAGATCGGGTCTTTCGCAACGACGAAGTTCTCCGTCTTGAAGTCCGAGGCCGCCAGGTCATTCACGATCTGATGAGATTATTCTGGGAGGGCGCTCAAAGCTATCTCGAAGATCGCAAGACCCATACGAAGACTTACGGTGGCAAGTTGTACCTTTTGATTTCAGAGAATTATCGAGAGCTCTTTCAACAGCGACTCGCCGCCGGCGAGGACAAGACCTATTGCGCCGTGCAGTTGGTCACCGACTATATCGCGGGCATGACTGACGGATTTGCTTGCAAATTGCACCAGGACCTGATGAATGGATGAAGTCACTATTGAGCTTCAGAAGAGAGTCGGGGAGTTCCTAGCGCCAGAGGCGCAGCGACTCCCGACAGATGCCCCACGGCGCTCCGCTGTTGAAGTGCTGACTCGCACGGTTCGTAGGGGATGGCGAACCTATCTGGTCGGTGGTTTCCTCCGCGACGTTGTCGTGCATCCACACTCCCATTGGCCGAGAGACTTCGATATCGTAGTGGAAGGTTGTTCCTGGGACGAACTCAGCAGAGTCTTCACTGACGTCATCTCGGGGCATAACAGGTTTGGCGGTTTAACGTTGCGGCGGTGGACGGAACTTCCGGGCCAGGACAATGCTGCACCGCAGGAACTGGATTTCGACGTTTGGCGGTTGGAGGACACCTGGGCGGTTCGGCACTTTGCGCTGCCGCGTACTATCCAGTCTTTTGTTCAGACACCATTCCTCAATATCGATTCTATTGCAATGTCGATAGGCCCAGGCGACGACTATCTCACTGTTTTCGAACACGGGTTCTTCGACGCGCTAGAGAGAAGATATGTTGAGGTCAACCAGACCGACAACCCGTATCCCATACTGTGTGCGGTAAGGGGATTGATCCTGGCGGCGAGTTTGAACTTTGTTGTTGGGCCGAAACTAGCCACCTTTGTTTACGAGCTTGCCATGGACGTTGCACTCGACGAATTCGTCGCTGCCCAAGTCGGGCACTACGGTCACGTAAGGTCGTCGCGCGAGCAGCTGGCGCGCTGGATTCTGGACTTGCGGACCCAGCTTGAAGCGGGTCGCGCGCAAGTTCGTTTGACGAACGAGCCTGCCGCGGAACCATCGGTGCCAGAAGTGCAAGGTACTTGAACGAGTAGCGGTTGCAGCCGCTGTTCATCCGCTGTCCCATTCTCTCAGGTATTTGTGATGCTTCTACATATCGCGTGAAATTCGCAGCGAGAATCTATCGCATCCGTCCCCTCGGAGAGTGCGAAACGATCCAAAGATGACACAGTGTTTTTGGACACAGTTGGCAATGTTTTGCGCAGGAATGGCTAATGGAAATGAGCAAGTAAATTTGCGCCTTCACTTCGGCTTGTGCTTCTCGTGAAGCGCCAAGATCTTGTCAAGAATAAGCTCCAGCGACTTAGACGTGCTGCCTTCTGCCTTGGCCCTTCTGATTAGTTCGCTTACTACGGCCGGTTTCTTCAAGCAGTCCTTCGGGCTCGCAACCTCGAATTCTGTTTGTAATTCACCGACGATCCTATCGAAGAGCTCCGCACCTAGTTCATCTCTTAGCGTTGTTTCAAGCTTGACTTCAAAGCAGGCGAAGGTCTCCTTCACACCGAATGGATAATCTGTCTCAGGTTCACCAACGAGCCTCAAAAGAAGTCGGTTAGTTTTGGAAGTATCGTCCTTCTCCCCCTTGTCCCCATCCCAAACGATGTACACGGGAATGCCGAGTGCTCTGAAGATCAGTGCAGGCCGATCAAGATTCGTTTTGCCCATGGACGGAATAACCGAGATACCCAAAGCTTCTAAGCCGACGGCTCGCGACCTTGCGACTCCGAGGATCGCAGCGAGATCATCTTCGCCTTCCACGAGCACGACGACGTCGGCGAAGAATCCCTCGTTCATCCACGGTGTCATAATTGGCTGTAATCTGGGTAAGAGGCTGTCCCCCGTGAATTGGTCGCCGGGGCTTCCGCAGATTGCCCAAAGTTCTTCTGCAATCTGGTCCATGTTCGCTTCGGACAGCTTCGTGCATTTAGGTTTCTCTTTTTCAATAAGCGTCTTCCGAAAGACTCGAACCTGGTCGAACCGGTCAAGCCCAACAAACATTGGGGAATGAGTCGAGTAGATGACCTGAGTTTTTCGAGCAACACCCTCTATCGTGCCATTGGCTAATTTGAGCAAGAGTGAAGAGAAATGACGTTGTCTATTCGGGTGCTGGTAGACCTCCGGTTCCTCGATGCACAAAATCAGATCAGAGCGTTCTTTCGAATCTTCCGCCGTTGGTTCTCCCTCCGCTTTTTCGTTTCCGTCACTCTCTTTGGCCGCCTCGGAAATTGGCCTCGCTACTGCGAGGTGTTGGAGCATCGTCAAGATAAAAGCTCTCTGTAAACCGTGGCCGCTCCTACTAACCGTACAAGGGTATCCATCCTCCGAGAGGGTCACGTCGGTTTTGGGCAAAGCTAGTTGCACGTCACTCGATGGCAGCCAATCCAATTCTACCTTTGCGTCTACTACGTAAGCGCTGAGTGTGCGGTTAAGCTGATCTTGCAGCTCTCGAAGGCCTGTGAGATTGCGGGGATCGACAATCTCCTCGTATTTTCTCTTCGTCTCTTCCTTGAGCGCTTGGATGCTTTTGTGAGCAGCTAACGAGTTACGGACCACCAAATCGACAATCTCTTTCACCGGTGAATCTTTACCTTCATTCGCGTCCGACCCTGCATCGCGAACAGCGGGCACATAGATCAATCGTGTGAATTGTCCCAGGTAGCCTTGGGCTACCTCTGTGAAACCGAAGAATTGACCATCATCTCGGCCCCGCGAACACTGATCGAGGTGTTCCTGTTCCCACTCTTTGAGCGCCCCTAGCGCTTGGTCTTTGCTGCTCCACTCCGGGAGGCCCTCGTACTTACCGCTGATCCCGAGCGCCTGATAGGCTTTCCTGGCTTCTGTCGCGTTTGTAGCTCCGCGAATGGTTTTGAACTCAGGGATACCAAGACGTGATCCGTAGTATTTGTGCAGCAATTTGTTGTCGGAGGAGGAGAAAACGCGCTCAACGGTCAATTCCTCTCCCTCCAAGTAGCTACCGAAGCGCTCCTTTTCTGCCGGTCCAAGGTCTGAAAACGTTATCGTAATCTCAATTGGTTCCGTCTGGTCCTCGTTGTACCAATCTTTATGATCGAGCTTTGGACTAATTTCGTAAAACAAGTGCAGAGCTCTTAGGAAAGTTGACTTACCAGATCCATTTGCCCCGACAAGGGCCGTGAGGTTTTCGCAATGCAGGGCTCCACCCTTCGCGCAGCGAAAATTCTTTACTGTGACGGTTTTGATTAACATTACTCACGCCCCAATCAAAGACTCTCGGAATGCCGGCACCACTCTGTACTTATTGAAGATGGATGACCCTATTCCTTGTGGGGCTGACGAGCCTGGGAGATCGTGTTGTAGTCGGCCTTGAGTTCGGCCAGTGTCGGACGGATGCCTTGCGTTTCGATCGGCTGGGAGTGGGACGCAATATATCGGCAACTCTTCTCGAACACCGGCACTATCGCGGCCATGCCTTCCTGGAGCTTGCCGATATTTATCTTGCCGAGTTTTGTCAGCATCACGTTCGGAGCGTATCTTTGGACGACGCCCTTGAACATCTCGTGCTCGACCACGATTTCGCAAAGGCCCCGGAGTTCTTCGTATCCTTTTTCGACCAACGCCGCCCTGATCTCACCTTGCTGTTTCTCGGCGCCTTCAATCATCTTGGTGACCCTGCCGGTGACCTGCGCGATTGTATCGACGCGCGGATGGGAGGCCGCGGTGACGAGCCCGGCATCGCCGCCTTCCAATCTCATATCGTAATACTTCCAGTTCTTCTTGTCGGCTTTGCTAAGCAGCTCGGCGGCGAACCAGATATTGTGGGTAAAGACGACGATCTGATGGTCTGCGGCCAAGGCGATAACGCGGTCGCAGACTTCATGGATGCGTCTATAATCCATGCTTGTAATGGGGTCATCAAAAACCACCGGCGAGGACGCTGGCACCGACGTCACCTCTGCCAGAAAATCAGCCAAGGCAAGCGCTTTCTGTTCGCCTTCCGATAGAACCTGACTCGGCTTGTAAGAGGCAAGCAGCTTTCGCCGCGTCACCTGTCCTTGGCGGCCGGGGAAATTCAGCGTCACGTTCGGGGCACGCAACCGCTTGCACTCGTCTTCAAAGCGCTTGCCGAAATCCTTGTTTAGCAGCTCTTCGCTCGCGTCCTTTGCTGCCTCGGTCAGGGTTCGGAGGACACCCGTCATGTTGTTCTTGACGATTGTCGCTCTTGCGACCCACTTCGCGTCCGACACGCGCGTCTCGATTTGCGCCAGGAGAGTATTTGCCGTCTTCTTGCCTTGCAACTCGGTCAATTCGGTCTGTTTCGCCTTCAGCGCTGTCTGTCGTTGGGCAACCGATGCCTGAAGGCCCGCAATAAACCCGGTCAGCCTGGTCTCCTCGTCTAACACAACGATTTCCGCGGCAGCGAGTGAGGAGTTCTTGTCCTGCCAGTCCATCCCGGAATGAGCCGCAACAGCGATGTTGAGCTTCTTTATCTGCTCGACAACAGTTGAGATCTGGTTCAGGACATCTGGCCCACCGTTCGCCTCAGCGGCAAGCTGCTGCTGAAGCAGGTCCACCTTCAGGTCTAGAACGGGCGCGGCGTAGTCGCGAAGCTGGCGTTCCGCAGCATCGAGAGCGGCCCTGATTTCGTTGCTGGAGAAATCGCGGTACTTCTTCACCAGTTGCAAAGCACTGGCAGTCAGCGGTTGCCGGCAGTATGCGCATGGGTCGTCCGTGACGGGATACGCTCCGGCCATGTTTTTTTTGAGGTATTCCTCGCCGGCCTGTATGAACTGCCGCCATTCCCGGCTCAGAACGCCGGGAATTCCAGCCGTTTCGAAAGACTTGCTGCCAGCCTGATCGCTCCGCTGGGATGCATTGTCCCGTGCCTGAAGTTGAGAGCTGAAGGTCGCAATGTCAAATGCTTTCGCTGTTTCAATCGCTGACTTGAGCGCCTTCACGACGGCCAGCCGGTCGCGCGAGCGCTTCAATTCGTTCTGGATGTTCGACGACTTGAGGGCGTCGATCTCGATTGTGAGGGACTCAATCATGGCGTCGACGTCCTCAGGCAGAACGGCGTATTTCCTTATCTCGTCGAGGTCTGTCGCCGATCCGAGAGTCTCGATGATTGGGTAGATGGAACAGGAGCGGTCGAACGAGGTGAGAATCGTATTCGGTCCAGGAGTCTTGGTTGTTATCGTGGCTTCAAGAGCCGTCCGCACGCGCTCTACAGCGCCCTGGACCAAGGGGAAGAGTGTTAGCTCGCCTGGTGTGTAGACGTATGTGAGATCGTCTTCCACATGAATGCGAGCGCCCCTCGCATCGAAGATACCCACACGATTGAGCGGAGTAATGCCAAACTCGTTCTTCCATTGAATGGTCTGGGGCACGGCTCCTATTGTGACCGTGAAGCTCCCGCTCGGAGTCGGTCGCTTGTCGCCACGAACATTGTGAAGAATGTCTTCGGCAGTTCTCACGCCGGCGGCGCGTTTCAAAACGCGAACGAAGCCCGATTTGCCAGAACCGTTCTCTCCGAAGATTACCGTCACACCCGGGGCAAAATCGATTTGCGTGCCTGACTTGAGTGCATTGACGCCGTCGCCCACTCTGAGTGAGTCCAGGCGGACGGCCTCAAGTGAATTCCCGGTGAGCTGCTTTTCTTCAATTCTCGGAACGGTCTGGAAAGGTTCTTCCGAGAGCTTCTTCTCCGACAGCAAGAGTTTGAGATAGCGGTCGATGTCGAGGTCAGAAGGCTGGACCCTGTTCTTGAGAACATCTGCTGCAATTGTCCGAGACCATCCGTCTTGGTCATTCGCCCACCGGGGCAAGAGCGCCCGCGATGCTTGAGCGCTTCCAACATTTGTCTTACTATCCGATAAAGACATGCGGCAACATTATCAGACTAGTTCCTTGATGTCAGCGATGTGCTTGATTGAGGCGCTTGGTTCACGCCTTCTTTCCCCGGAAATCGCTACAAGCCCTGAGTAGCGCTTGTTTACCATAGAAGGCGAGGAAATCATTCCTTAACCATGTTCTCCGCAACTGACATCGTCAACTTCCTTGCGTGCCGTCATCTGGACGTACTTGAACGCGACGCAGTAGCTGGAAAACGAGAAAAGCCATTTTCTCGGGATCCGAGCCTGGAGCTCCTCAGAGAGTTGGGAATTCGGCACGAGCAAAACTATTTGCATCAGTTAGGTGGTGGCAAGAGTTTGGCCATAGTGCCAATCCCGGAGGAGCTCTCCTGGTCGGACGCCGTGGCGGAGACTAGAAAGGCTTTTCATTCTGGGGCCGATGTGGTCTATCAGGGGACCCTTGAAGATGGGGCCTGGGGAGGGCGATCGGATTTTCTGGTCAGGGTCGAGAAACCGAGCGGATTGGGTTCATGGTCATACGAAGTGGTAGAAACGAAACTCGCGCGATCCGCAAGGGCCAACGCTGTACTCCAACTCTGCTTCTATTCTGACATTCTGGCCAAAATCCAAGATCTCGTACCCCAGCGAATGCACGTGGTGTTGGGCAATTCCAAAGTAGAGTCGTTCGCAGTCGCTCGCTATATTGCCTATTTCCGGAAGGTCAGAAATGATTTTCTGAGGGCAGCCCAAGCGCCTAGCAATACCTATCCCGAGCCAGCAGAACTTTGCAGAGTCTGCACCTGGTTTCCTGTTTGCGACAAACAGCGACACATGGACGATCATTTGTCGCTGGTTGCAGGAATTACAGGAAACCAACGGAAGCAGTTAGTTGCGCGCGATATCCAAACGTTAGAGGCATTGGGAACTCTAAAGCTGCCCGTTTTGCCTAAGATCGAGCGAATCGGAGAAGCCGCACTGCTTCGGATTCATGGACAAGCACTTATCCAGCGAAACGGCCGAAATGAAGGGAGGATGATTTATGAGATTCTCGAGCCTGTCGAGGAGGAAAAAGGGTTCGCGGCCTTACCAACCCCGTCTCCTGGAGATGTCTTTCTCGATTTCGAAGGAGATGCTTATGCCTTCGGGACAGGAGTCGAGTACCTCCTGGGCGCGCTCAGCCTGATGGATGGTCCAGGGAAGGATTTCGTGTATGAGGCTCAGTGGTCTTTTGAGCCTTTTGCCGAGAAGCAAGCCTTTGAAGAATTCATCGCGAAAATGCTGGATAGGTGGCTAAAATTCCCAGACTTTCATATCTATCACTATGCTCCCTACGAGCAAACGGCAATCAAGCAGCTGGCTGGGCGGCATGGTGTGTGTGTCGACGCAGTAGACCGCTTGTTACGGGCAGGCATTTTCGTCGACCTGTACCGTGTGACGCGCCAAGCGTTGCGCGCTTCGGTTGAGAGTTATTCCATCAAGAAATTGGAACCCCTGTATGGCTTTGAGCGTGCCGTGCCACTCCGAGAAGCTAGGCTCGCTCTAGACACTTTCTCATCCATTTTTGCTTTGGGAACTGGAGAGGAAGCGACAGCCGAACTTCTCAAGACCGTTGAGTCATACAACAAAGAGGACTGCTTGTCGGCTCGACGCCTGCGGGATTGGCTCGAAGAGCGAAGAAGGGAAATGGAACTAAAGCTGGGGCGAGCCATCCCGCGCCCCGCGCCGAGATCTGGCGAGGCAAAGGAAAACCTGGCAGAGCAACTCGAGCGAGTCGAAGTGGTTAAGAAACAACTCCTCGACGGGTTGCCGCCAGACCGCAGCGAATGGACTGCCGAACACCATTCACGTTGGCTGCTCGCACAGATGCTCGAATGGCACCGCCGGGAAGAAAAATCGATGTGGTGGGAATACTTTAGGTTGTGTGATCTCTCGGATGCTGAACTTATCGAGGACAAGAGTGCGCTTGGAGGTCTCCATTACGTCGGAGAAGCAGCACGAATCAAGAGATCCGCCCTTCATCGCTATGATTTCCCTCCTCAGGACCATGCTATCGACCGCGCTCTCGCTGTCCACGATCCGAAGACGAAAAGCGGAGCTGGAGAACTGGCGGCGATTGATGAGGTGGCAAGAACAATCGATCTGAAACGAGGCCTCAGTTCAGCAGTTCCTCATCCAGGTGCATTGGTTCCCTACGATTTCGTCGGCTCCGAAGTGAAACGAGAAAGCCTTCTGCGGCTTGGTACTTGGGTTGGCGAAAACGGCATAGCCGCGGAAGGCTCCTTCCAAGCCGCGAGAGATCTGCTTTTACGTCGGAAACCGAGAGCGCTGAAGCTACCCATCGAGAGCACAGTGAAGGACGGACAACTGACAAAGGAGAGCAAGGACTTGGTGGCATCGTTATGCAGAGAACCGTCGATTTTGCCGGTCCAAGGTCCCCCTGGCTCAGGCAAGACGTTTAGCGGCGCCCGCATGATCGTAGAACTCGTAAAAGCCGGGCGGCGCGTGGGAATTACAGCAATCAGCCACAAAGTGATCAGCCATTTGCTCGGTGAAGCCTGCAAGGTGGCTCGGCAGGCCGGTGTTCCTCTAAGAGCAGTTCAGAAAGCAAATGAAACCGACGGCTGTCCTGACGAGCTGGTCGAACAGCTCGACGATAATCTGCCCGTCCTCAATGCCTTGAGGGAGGGCAGAGCACTGGTTGCGGCCGGGACGGGCTGGTTGTGGGCTCGGAGCGAGATGCACCAGGCCGTCGACGTTCTGTTGATTGATGAGGCTGGCCAGATGTGTCTTGCGGACGTGCTTGCAGTATCTCAGGCAGCCACGAGTTGCGTCCTGCTGGGTGACCCTCAGCAGCTCGATCAACCGCAACGCGGAGTTCATCCTCCCGGAGCCGATGGATCGGGCTTTCGTCACCTCCTAGGCGATCGAGCCACAATCCTCCCAGAACAAGGTCTATTTCTAAATGAGACACAACGATTGCATCCCGACGTTTGCGGCTTCACTTCGGAATTGTTCTACGAAGGCAGGCTTCTCCCTGCCGCGGGCAACGAGAAACAAAGAGTAAATGCGAAGGGTCGCTTGTCCGGCACTGGCTTGAGGTTCGTTCCTGTTCACCACAGTGGAAATCAGAATGAATCTGGTGAAGAGGTGGAGGAGATCGCCAAGTTGGTCAGAGAGCTTGTGAATGGAGAGAACACATGGACGAATTGCAGCGGCGAAATCAGTCAACTGAAACTAAATGATGTGCTCATCGTGACGCCTTACAACGCCCAAGTCTCGGCCCTGCGTGATGCGCTCCCAGCAGGAGCTCACGTCGGGACCGTGGACAAATTCCAGGGGCAAGAAGCGCCGCTTGTATTTTACTCGATGGCCACCTCCACCGCTACGGATGCCCCTCGCGGCATGGAGTTTCTCTACAGCTCCAATCGACTGAATGTGGCGATTTCTCGTGCGCGCTGTATTGCGGTGCTTGTGGCTAGCCCTGCTCTATTCGAAATGGAATGCAAGAACCCTCGACAGATGACACTAGCAAATGGATTTTGTCGCTATCTCGAAAAAGCCCAAAGAGTCTAAACGCCTATTTGCTGACGACGCCCGCAATCGTCAGGCCATTGAGCCGTCGGCGCCATCCTTGAGGGTCTTATTGTCGCCTTAAGAAATCAGTAAGTTGTTCCAGGAACGAAAGGATGTTGGGTAGGGCCAGTGCGGATCGAGGTTGCATCTCTCGCTTCTAAGTCCTTGTTTGAAAATGGCGCAGCCCCGCTTCATTCCAATTGAAACCTTCACGAGCCGTTGGAGAACCCACGTCGTGCATTAAGCGACGGAAAGCCAAGAATTACCCCTCTCGGTTTAATGCGGCAAGCAAATTCTTCAAATGCCTAACCTTGAGGTCCTCCTCTAGCGGGTCCTCGTTCACACGGGAATCCAAGGGCTTCCTCTCCAGCCAGTCCCTCACGATGTGCGCAAGTTGGTCCGCGTTGTAGCCACGCAAGTGCTGTGCAATCCAGGGGTTCATCCAGAATGTTCGTGGGTAAGAGGACCAATGGGGAGTCGCGGATAACACCAAGACATGAGCCAAGGCAGCGGAACCGAGCTGACGCCATTCCTTGCGTAGTTCTTTTGGGTCGTGGTAAGAATCCAGTCCGGTATTTAGGGCGCAGTAGACCATCGAACACAACCTGTCGTAGATCGCAGCGCAAAGAGCATCGTCTATGGGGCTTTTTATTCCAGACACGGACAGCACTCCTCTGAGATGCCTTAAACTCCGTCCGGCTTCAAGCCAAGTCGTTGCGCTGCGATATGGTTAGGACAGGGAGATTCCGGTAAGCCGCAAGTGCGCTCAGCATCGTTGACCCAATCCCAGTTCACCTTCTTCCCCTGGCTGGCAAAATCGTCCAGCGTCTGCGGCATCTTTAGCCAACTGACAAACATAGGAAGAAGTGGGCGCAGGAAAGCGATGGATTCTGGTGTTTGTTCAGACATGTTCACTCCAGCGATGATCGGCAACACTGTAATACTGATTAGCCATCAACCCCTCACGTCTCCCTGACCGAGGGCCAAGTCCTCTGTCCTAACTGGGTTAACGAGCCTTCGGCCCGGAGAGGCAGGTCAAGAACCTGCTCGGCTGCTGGATGTAACCCCAGTCATTCTCCCGAAAGTAGGAAAACACCAGACGCTTCTTCGCTCTGCTCGCCGCCACGTAGAACACGCGGTGCTCTTGATCGACTCTGCCGTCGCGCTTGCTCAAATACGAGGGAAAGTCCTCATCCGTAGCAGCGGCTACAAACACTGTATCGAACTCCAGCCCCTTCGCTTGGTGCACCGTCACTAGCAACACACGATCATCCTTCTGAAGCAGCCTCTCAGTGTCGTTGCCGAGGGACACAGTGAGCAGTATTTCTTGAAGAGCATCCTGCCCGGACAAGCGGAGATCGTCGTATTTCCCAAACAGACCAACCAGCTCCCTGAGGTTACGCTGCCGTTTTTCGCCATCCTCTTGCTTGCGCCAGTACGCGGCGAGCCCCGACTCTTCAAGGACCAGAGCCAAGAGCTCGTGAGGCCGTTTGTTGGCGATACCGCTCCGCCATGCCTCTAGCTGGTAAGCCAAATTCGCAAACGGAGCCATCCGCCCACGAAGAGCTTTGCGTCTTTCAGCCGCTCCGGGCGTTAGAAGCTCCACGAGGTGTCGCAGAAGGTCCTCTGTCGTGCTGACATCGTCTTGTGCATGGTGCGTTGGCTTGTGCTTCAACTTGAGAGTATCGTGAAGCGATCGCAAGGTGTAACTCGGCAACCGCAGCAATCTTCTCGCAATGTCAAGGGTGTCAAAGCAAAGGCCGACCGTAGGGTTCCTAACGCCTATCCTCCGTCCCTGACTTTCGATAATGTTCTTGTCAAACGTGACGTTGTGCCCTACCAACACGCAACCCTCACAGAAAGAGGCAAATTCCTCCAGTACTTTCTTTGGATTTTCCCCGTTCTGGGCAAGGAACTGGTCTGACAACGTATGGACGGAAAATGAGTCACCGACTGGTTTGTTGCTTTTCAGATATGCATGAAACTCGTCCTGTCGGCCGCTGTGGTTCACCTTTGCAGCAGCGAGTTCGACCACCTCGTCCGAGATCGTATCCAGCCCCGTGCTTTCTATGTCGAATATCACAATATTGCCAGACACAAACGCGTCGAGAAGCGGGGCGTACGGATCTGCATACTTGAGAGTGATGGGATTCACGAAATCAACCAATCTGAGGCAAGTCCGCCTGTCTATGGATTGAATGGCATCAATTGTGGCTTGTCCAATCCCCTTCGGCGGCCTTTGAAGGATCCGGCGAAACGCATTCGAGTCGTGTGTGTTTAACAGAAAGCGGAGATGTGCGATCGCATCTTTTATTTCGGCCCGTAAGAAGAATCTGAACTGGTCCGCGACAAAATGGGGAATCAGTTCATTCTCTAGTACTCTCGAAATTACCGTAGCTCTCCCGTTCGTCCTCGTGAGGATGGCGAAGTCCCTGAATTTGCACTTGTCCGCCTTTTGGAACTCTCGGATCCTATCAGCCAGCCAATGTGCCTCAGATACAGGGTCAGGCTCGCCGTGAATCATAACCGGCTCTCCAGGCACCCGGGAATGGCACTCCATTTGATGGGTCACGGCGCCCCGATACGATCCAATTATTCGGCCGCAAGCCTCAAGAATCTTCTGAGTGGACCTGTAGTTTCGCTTCAGATTGATTTCTATTACGGGTCCAAACTCCTTCTTAAAGACTGCAATTACTTCCTGTGGCACCGAACCACGCCATTCATAAATCGTTTGGTCCACGTCGCCGAAAAAGGACACCTGCCGATGCTTCTTTCCGATGGCCGCTAAAATCGAATATTCCGACCAGTTGGTATCCTGAACTTCGTCAACCTGAATCCAACGAAACCTCTCCTGCCAACGCGTCAGGACCCTCGCGTTGTTCTTAAATACGTCACTCACTTGAATGATGAGATCGACAAAATCCAACGCGTGATTCTCTCGGAGCTCGGCTAGGTATGAGTCCAGCATCTGGGAGCAGTGGAAGGCCTGGTCTCTAGAGGTAACCTTGAGTTTGAGGCCCTGCAGATTGCGATGGAAGACATGATCTACCGATTCTGACTTGGAACGCTCATAGCTAGCGAGGCGAAAAGCAGCGAGGCTCGTCGAAATGCAACCGACTACCTTGTCGATGTCCTCCTGGCCGACCTGAATACCAAATCGGCGAATCAGTCTTTTCAATACCTCGCTCGAGTCTTCCTCGTCCCACACAACGAAATCATAGTCAATTCCGATGACGTCGCTCTCCGAACGGATGATCATCGCGCAAAGTGAGTGAAATGTTCTCGTCGTCACAGCATTGCCAGCTCTCCCTAGGAGCTGTGTAAGGCGTTCCTTCACTTCTTTCGCGGCCCGATTCGTAAACGATAAGCAAAGAATTGAGGACGCCGCGATTCCGCTATCTATTGCGCACGCGGCTCGAAGAGCCAGGACCTTGGTCTTGCCCGTTCCCATCGGGGCCATTAGCAGAACCGGCCTTGTGACCTCAAGCACAGCGCGCTTCTGTTCTGGGTTGAGGTTCCCCAAGTCTATTGCCACGGAATCGTCCCTTCTCAACTGGAGCGCCCAACTTGTTTATGGCTGACCCGATGACTTTATATTCTGATGGATATCGTCCAAATTATTTTGACGTATTATAGCTCTTTGATGGATGCGCTGTTCGGTTTAGTGACTTCTTGGGATTATTCTAAACTCAATAATGCACAGTAGTACTTATCCAATTTATTGGCGAAGGGACTCGCACCTTGGTCGCAGCTGAAGCACGAGGCTGCGTAAACCTCATTATCGATACTGAGATCTTGCTTGTCCTTTATGATTGTCCGCCGCCAGGTTGTCTTGGCTGGTCCCCCTTGGAGGCCGGTCGGGAGCGGCTGCTAGCATGCGAGAAGGTAAGCAAGGCAATCCCCCGTGGTATGCTCGCGCCGAGTCCCGGGCAACCCGTACAGATCCAAGGAGGCTCACCAAGGTTCAACCTCCGGGCGATTCAAAGGGCAGGGCACCAACATGTTGAAGCAATCATCATGCTGCACGGCCGAGGACGAAGCCCGAGTGCGTCCGATGTCTCATGAGTTGCATACCTCTATACGACTTCATGTTAAGGAGTAACTGATAGTTACCGATTCGGACATAATGAGCTATGCCTAGCGGACCCAGTCAAGAATCAGGCGAACAGCCAGTATCCAACATAAGCGCTGATTTCCTGACCGGAAGTACGGAGACCGGCCTGGACCGAATCCGTACACGGTTGCTGGATCTCACGAACCGAAACAAACTCCTGAATTTCAGGCATTCTAAGTCCTCCTCGCTCCGCGTTGTGGACGTTGCCCTTGATTCTGTGTTCGGGCGACTGCGCGACAACGAAAAACTCTCATTTCTCCCAGTGCCCGAACCGGACATCGAAAACGGCGAAGAGTTGCCTGCCGCCGCGGATTATGCACTTGAACTTGATTGGAACACCTCGTTCGATCTCGACAGTATCGAAGATCAAAACAAAGAGTTCTTGCCGGTCCTCCACTACCAAGAACAACTTGATACCGTAAGCCGCAAGATCTCCAGTGCGGCAAAAACGGCAATCGAGGAATCCGGCACGAACATGCTGTATCTCATTTTCGGTTTTCTCGAATGGCACGAGGCCGACGAATCCGAACAGCCGCATCTTGCGCCCCTTGTAGTTGTGCCAGTGACTATCGAGCGCTCGGGAGGAAAAGGCAAAGCCGTCGAAACAATCATCGAGTATTCCGGCGAAGATGTGGAGTCTAATTTATCGCTCGTTGAAAAGATGCGCCGCGACTTTGGTCTTGAGATACCGCATCTCGAGGACGACGACACTCCTGAGACCTATTTCGGAAAATTTGAAACGATCTTAAGCCTCAAGAAACGCTGGTCGATTCGTCGACACGTGACTCTCGCGCTGCTCAGTTTTGGAAAATTGCTAATGTACCGGGATCTTGATCCCAAAACATGGCCTGCCTCCCAGAGCATCGCTAAGCATCCTCTTGTCTGCGAGCTATTTGAAGGCTCGAAAAATTCGAATATCACGCTTGCAGAAGAATTTGCAATTGATGAGCCGGAGTTAAAAAAAGATATTCCACATCTCATCCGGGACGCCGACAGCTCGCAACACAGTGCGCTCGTGCACGCGCTACGCGGCCAGAATCTGGTGATCGAGGGGCCTCCGGGGACCGGAAAATCACAAACCATCACGAATCTCATTGCCGCGGCCCTTGCAAGAGGCAAGACCGTGCTTTTTGTAGCGGAAAAACTAGCTGCTCTTGAAGTGGTCCGCCGCCGTCTGGACGATGCCGGCCTTGGAATGTTTTGCCTGGAAGTCCACAGCCACAAAACCAAGAAGGGGGCGCTTCTCAATGATGTTGCTCACCGTCTGCAGCGACGGGGCTCATTCAAGGACCCCCGCGATCTCGACGGCCAGCTCTCGATAGTCGAAGACAGGAAGCGGCTTTTGACCCAGTACGCGGCTCTGATCAGCAGAACCGTCGAACCTCTCCAAGCCACGATTTTCGAGATCTTGTGGGCCCGCGACCGCTGCGGGCAAGACGTCGCAGTGCACCGGGAACGGTTGAACCAGGTCATTTTGCGACAGGCCCCGCAATACACTCGCGCCGACTTCACGGAGGCGGAACAATTTATTGCTGTTTACGTGCAACATCTGGTGGCGGTTCTCGCCCCTTGCAGTTCAATCGAGCAGCATCCCTGGAATTGGATCGCCCAACCTTTGAGTTTTGAGGGGGACGAACGAGTCCTCAGTCTTCTTGATGAATTCCTGCGTACTGTGCGCAAGGCCGATGAGTACTGCGAGTGGGTTCAAGAAACTACGGGCATTGCCATTTCCCGTACGATCTTGGGCTTGGCGCACACTTCATCCACCTTGGCGCTCCTGCCAGACGCTGGAGGAAAGCTGCTTGAGCACCTTCTGGTGCCGTGCCAGACCCAAGCAAACCGGCGATTGCTTGCAGAATTTGTGGATTTAGTGGAGTCGTATGGAAAAGGCCTTGAAGCGCTTTCAAGTTCCGTAAGCAACACCAGATCCCTATTCGATTCCCAAACTGCGGACAAACTGGCAGCAGCGCTGGAATGCGTTCGGGCCTGGCGACTGGACGGGCTTTCGGTCTCAGAAATCAAAAGCCTCTTTGAATCTTCAGCGGAAGCGGCGAATCTGGTTCAAAAAGCGCACTCGTCTTTTCGGGCATTGCTCGATGTCGTGGGCTGCGAAGTTCCGGCCACGCTGCCCAACGCATCGCTCTTGCTGGATACGCTGCGCATTGTTGAGAACATGCCGTTTGACCGACTTCACTTCCGCCTAGCGGCATTTGAAAGCGAACATACCAAACCGATGTTGGAGACTGCTCGGCAAGAAGCGAAGGCTATTAGAGTCGCCGAAGCGTCGCTCGGCCGAGACTTTGATCTTTCGCTTTGCACTGGAGCGCTTACGCCAGGGCAGCTCATCGAGCATGCTTCCATCCTCGACGACGCCAGCCTGCTTCAGCGGCTGTTCAGTCGGAAATACAGTTGGGCGGTTAAGGACTATCGTCGCGTCGCACTGACTAAGAAAAAGGCCAACCGGGCACAGATGAGCCAGGCCCTGAGGAATCTGGCGACCTACGTGCAAAGGCGCAGACAGTTTGACAACAATTCCAGCTATCGCGAGATGCTGGGCGCGCATTTTCGGGGAGTGCGTAGCGAGTGGGACGATTTGTACGAGATGGTTCTCTGGTATGAACAGGTCTTTGCGGCCCTACCCGAACATCAACCTCATGCTGAACCGTTCCGACGAACGGTGTTTGCGGCGAGGACGGAGCGCCTCAAAGCGATCAAAACCAATGCCGGTGCGAGCTCGGAGCACCGGGCAGCCCTTGAGCAGTCGGTCGCGCGCGTCACGGACTTCACGCGCGCCGTGCCAAGTCAGCGCTCTTTACTGGCCGCGGCCTCGCTTGACGAAATTCTTGTATGTCTACAGAAGTTTAACCAGGAAGTTAGAGACGTTCTGCAGGCGATTGATCGCGCTGCCATTCGCGACGACGTTTCGCTCACGGATGTTCCGGACATCCTGGTGGCTGCGGGACAGTGTCGCAATGCGATGGCCGGCGTACAAACCGTGTTCGAACTTCCCGCAATGATCGGGGACTCGTACCGCGGCGTCAACACGGACGTTGAACCCGTCAGGCATACGATTCACTTTGCTGACTCAATCGCCTCAGGCAGTCTGCCCCAAAAGGCGAGCGAGTGGCTTCTCTGCAAGGACTATGCCGCACGCCTCACTGAGCTTCGAACGACCCTGACTGCCGCGCACGATTGCGGAGAAAGGCTACAGGCGCTAACCGCAGAACTTGCCGCCGTCTCAGGATCAGCATTCTGGAGCGGAACTGCCGATGGCCCATGGACCGGGTTACAAGCGCTGGCTCATTATGCGCTAGCGAATCTTGAAGAGCTGCCGCGCTGGAATCATTTCCTTCGTCTCCGAATCAAGAGTCGGGAAACCGGACTCGACAAGCTGACCACAGCGGCTGAGCAGCGCACGTTTGAACCGCACGAACTCGGACGCGTGTTTCGTTTCGTCTTCTACAACAGTCTCGCTCGCAGTGTATTCGCGCAGCACCCCGAGCTATCTGAGGCCACCGGCGTGACGCAGGAGCAATTACGCCATCAATTTGCGGCAGCAGACAAGGAATCCATTCGCCTCTACAGCGAGCGGGTCGCCGCGCTAATTGACAAACGGCCGGTGCCTTACGGAAACCAGAGCGGCCCGGTGCGTCATTGGACCGAAATGGCGCTCGTCATGAATGAACTTAATAAACAAAAACGCCACATTCCGATAAGGCAACTCATTCTCCGATCCGCGAGCGCACTGGTCGCCCTCAAGCCGTGCTTTATGATGGGGCCCCTGTCCGTTGCCCAGTACCTTGCTCCCGGACAGCTCAAGTTCGATCTCGTCGTCATGGACGAGGCGTCTCAGCTCAAGCCTGAAGATGCCATCGGCGCACTCGCGCGAGGCGGGCAGGTGGTGATTGTTGGCGATCCGAAACAGCTTCCACCGACAAACTTCTTTCAACGCGTTTCACTCGACTCCGACGATGAGGGCACTGACGATGACCGCACTGCCGTCGAGGAAGGCGAGAGCATTCTTGATGTAGCGAGCACGTTGTTCCAGCCGGTACGCCGGCTGCGCTGGCACTATCGCTCCCGCCATCAGAGCCTGATCGCATTCTCGAATCATGAATTTTATCAGGGAGATCTCGTCATTTTTCCGTCCGCGTACCACGACAATCCATTGCTGGGCGTAAAGCACCACTTTATACCTGACGGAGTATTTGAGAATGGGCGCAATCCACGCGAAGCGGCGGTTGTCGTGGAGGCAGTGCTGGAGCATATGCGCGAGCATCCCGGCGAATCACTCGGTGTTGTGACGCTGAATTTTGAACAAAGAGAATTGGTTGAGGAACTCCTTGACCGGCGACTGCGCGACGATCCTGCGGCAATCGCCTATCAGGAAAAGATGACAGGCGGTCAGGAAACCCTGTTTGTTAAGAACCTTGAAAATGTCCAGGGCGATGAACGGGACGTTATCTTTATTTCGACGACATACGGTCCCGATGTTCGAGGAAACCAATTCCAGCGCTTCGGTCCCATCAATGGCGCGAACGGTCACCGCCGACTTAACGTACTTTTCACCCGTGCCAAGAACCGTAGCGTGGTGTTTAGCTCACTCGATCCTGACCGCATCCAGACGACCGCTAACAGCCCGTGGGGTTTGCGGGCACTTAAGCAATATTTGATCTTTGCTCGCACTGGCATTTTGCAACAGGCAGATGAAAGCCTAGACCAGCCAACGAACGATTTTGAACGATCCGTTGGGACTGTCCTTAAAGAGAAGGGCTACGATGTGGTGCCACAGGTTGGCGTCGCAGGGTTCTTCATTGACCTGGGCGTGAAGCACCCCGCCAAGCCTGGCGCATTCTTGCTCGGCATTGAGTGCGACGGCGCAAGCTATCATTCAGGACGGTCGGCCAGAGATCGTGACCGCCTGCGCCAGGAAATTCTCGTGAACCTCGGATGGAAAATTCATCGAGTATGGTCAACAGACTGGTTCAAAAGCAGGGATAGCGAAATCAAACGATTGCTGCGCACTATCGAATCTCTCTTGGAAAATGATCCTGCGTACCGTCAACAGCAAGAGAAGGTACGTAAAGCGGAATCCTTACGGCGGCGCCTCGAAGAACTGCGGGATCGCGAAATTTTGGCAGCGTTCCCTGATTCGCTCCCCGACGAGGGGCTGTTACGGCCGACTCTTCTGCAGGAGTTTCTTGATAAACGCCCGACAACGCGGGACGAATGGTTCCGCAAGATTCCGCAGCACCTCCGCGTCACCGTCGATTCAAAGCAAGTAAGTCAATATCTGGACCGGATACTGCAACTTATCGTCTCTTCCGAAAGGTAGTCGCCAGGGCATGGCGTTCACCATGACTCAGCAGCGACTGTGGCACATAGCGATTCAAGAACGGCGCTCTGGATGATTCATAAGCGCGACATTTAAAGGCAGCGAATGCTCGCGAACGTCCGGCGGCTAGCTGAGCGGAGAGAGGCCCATGCCTCTCATAGTTGGGGCAACCCCGAAGCGAAACCGCGGTCAAGGGCGACTGTGAGGAGCCGCGCAGCGGGCATGACCCTTGACGGCGGCGAGAACGGAGGGAATCCGGTTCTATCTGCTGATGCTGTGACCATCTGCCCGCGTATGCTCGTGCCCCTGGCTTCGTGTGGATGACGGCTCGATCTCGCGCACGGAGGATATCGATTCACGGCTCGGTTCCATCGCAGATCGGTGGGACACGTCGCGAGAAAGTTCTGCAGCAAGCTGGCCTTTGTCGTTCGTGTAGACCTGCGCATCGTACCGTCCACGCGACACCGCAACATATGCCAAGCGACGATTCACGAGTTTTTCGCCCGCTTGCTCGGTGTCAATGTGAACAAGCACGCGATCGGTGGTTTGCCCCTGGCTGCTGTGGCTCGTCACTGCATATCCGTAGTCGAGATGCGGATTTTCTTTGATGTTGAATGCGACAGTCCGGCCTGAGTCGAGGCGTAGTTGCAAGTTGCCGCTATCGTCGATCTTTTCGATGGTGCCTAGCTCGCGGTTCGCAATGTGTCGCTCCCGATTCGGTGCCGTAAACTGCACGCGGTCGCCGTGACTGAATCCGCGATCTGTCTCGCGGTAGAGCGTAACGCCATGCAATCGGCGGGGATCGTAACTCACTTGCTCGCCGTTCTCGCGTTTCACCGTTACTAGATTCTCTTTCTCGTTCGCGTGCTCAACGCGGGCATACTCTCCAGCCTCGATGCCATGCGTCTTGCTGCCTCTCGTGTAGCGCACCACGTCGCCGGGTTCATATTGCGCCGCCCACTGTCGATCTGCCCCAGTAATCTCCTGCCGGGCGACCAACACTGTCATCTCGTGCTCGCGATACGGCATTTTCCCGGCATCCTGCATCGCGTAGTGAATCGTTTGATTGATTTCCATCCGCGACCGATTGTCTGGGGATACCACGAGCGTCCCTTCGGGCTGCTTCATATACTCGTGCGCGATGGAGGCCATCCGCCCGTCGCGGTCGAAAATTTCGTGCACGCGGCCTTGCGCATCAAGGTTTTCAATCGCCTCTTTGACCTGGCCCCGCGAGAGTTTTTCCACCACTTCCCTGAGCGCCGGGTCTTTCTGCCGTACGATCTCGTCGAGGCGCGCCGTCGCGATTCCAGCTTCCTGGAGTTGGTGGTACGGTCGGCCCGCTTCGACGGCTTCATGTTGGCGTGTGTCGCCCACGAGCAATACGCGGTCGTTTTCCTTTAGCCGATGCAGGAACTCGTTCATTTGCTTCGTGCTCGCTAGGCTCGACTCGTCGAGAACGTAAAGCCGTTGCCGTCCTTCGTACGGCTCCTGGCTCCGCGCCAGATGCCGCTGTAACGTGCTCGATTCGATTCCCGCTTCTCCGAGTTTTTGCGCTGCGCGCGATGTCGGCGCGAAGCCTTCCACCTTATAGCCCTCTCGCTCGGCGGCTTCGCGGATTGCAACTAAAGAAGTAGTTTTCCCCGCGCCGGCGACGCCTTCAAGCGCCGTCACCTGATCGCGGCTCCACAGGATTTGCTCGACCGCCGCGCGCTGGCTCTCGCTCAAATGCGAGTGGTTTTGCTCGATCTCTCGGCGTGTCTTGAAACTCGCGATTGGTGCATGTTGGTTCTGCCCCGCGCGCATCGCGTGGATGGTGTTGCGTTCGTGGTCGATCATCTCACTTGTGGTGAACGCGCGGCCCGGCGCGCGATTGCTGGTCTCGAGGAACTCCCCTGCGCGCACGCGTTTCTCGAACTCAGCTTTTACCTCCCCAACCGTGGCGTCACCCATTGAACGGTTCAGCGCATCCCTTAGCAGGTCGCGCTCCTCGGCCACAGCGTCACGCTCCAGATTTTTCTCTCGCGAGTAGGCGAGCGCCTGGCCGATAGCTTTCTCTCCGGGTTCTTCGTTGAGCTGCTCTCTTCGCTCCTGTGCCGCTTCAACAACCCGCTCTGGTTGATTGCCGAAGTGCGCGGCCATCGCCTTGTGCCGCTCTTGCATGGCTTCGTGTGAGAGTTCGAGCTTTGCTTCTCGTGTCTGGTGCGCGGCAATCTGCGCCGCGCCTGCTCCTCGCTGGTTCTCCTTTGCGAGATGTTCCTCGATCTGCTTACGACGCGGACTCGATGCGTCCAAATACTCCTTGCTGTAACCTTTGACTTCCGGCTGGCCGCTCTCACCGCGCTCGATCTCGTAGCCAATTTCTTTCAACCGATGGGCCAATTCCGAGCGATACGCTGCTGTCGCATACTGCTGGGTTTTGTACAGTTCCCGTGGCTGTAATGCGTGTGCGTCGCCATCATCGGTCTCGGTAAGATTGAAAAAGACAACGTGCGTATGCAGTTGTGGCGCGGCATAGCCGTCTACCGGCCTTGCGCTGTCGTGCTCGAACTTCGCCGCTATCCATTTGCCGGTCGTCTCTGCCGGAAGATTCCCGCCGATGCGGGCCTGGACATAGTGCTCTAGCTCGTCAAGTGCGACGCCGACGCTTTCTCGATGCGCTTCTCGGACGCGTTCATCTCCGCCTACGAGGGCTGTCAGCGATACGCTCTTCGGTGCCGAAAACGTCGCGTCCCATCCTGCGCGGTGTTCCATCGCGCTTACTTTCTCGCCCCGCCTGTTCATGTATTCTCGGGCCGCTTGGTGGCGGATGAGTTGTTCGCTCGTGATCGGATGTTGCCCTTCGCTAAGCCGCTGAAAGTGCTCCTCGCGGGCCTCACCGCGCAGTCCCCATTGCTCGGCGAGCTTTCCGTGCCACTCTCCGCGAATCTGGTCCGCTTCGGTGTAGTAGTTCTCTCGCGCGTTGCCAAACTCTTCCGCGTGATACGACTGTGCCTGGCTTGCGCTCAGTGGCTTCGAGATTGTCAGCATTGTGTTGGCCTACTCGAAGAAGTCCCTTTGCTGGCGTGCTGGTTCTCGTTGGATTTTCTGTTCCGCACTTTGTTGCTGTTCATTTGGAACGAGTTTCTGCCCCGATCCTCCATTTCCCGACGGCTTGCCCGCTCCGGCCGCGGCCGCCGCAGCCTTCGGCGGTTCCTCGGTCCGCTGCTGTGCTGGCCGCTCGATGTATTGCGGCTCTCTGCTCTCAAGCCCTATGTACGGTAGACTCATCCGCGCCACGAGATTCCCGCACTTGAGATAACCGTGCATCTTCTCAAGGCCGCTGATCTCGCTTGCCATCACCAGGGGCCTGATCTCGCGTTCGAGGTTATAGCCCTTCGATTTGCGCGATTGTGGGAACTGCTCATTTGTGCGGCTCTCTCGTATCCTCTCGATTTCTTGTTCTCCTATGGTGTCGCTGATCCATTTCGCTGCATGCGGCTCGCTTGTGCACAGGAAAATTTTTGTCGAGGGTTGCGACATCATCGCTTCCGCTTCGTGGCCATAGCGCACTTCCAACTGGCTGCGCCCCTGAAAACCCAGCACCACCGGATTGTTGGACTTGCGGTTTTCGGTGATCGCCGTGTGTAGCTGCGGCAGTCGCTGCAAGGTCGCCAACTCGTCGAGGATGAACCAAACCGGACGCGAACTCGTGCGGCCTTGATTCATCAAGCGCAGCACGAGCATGTCCAGCCACAAACTAATGAGCGGCGCGAGGCGCTTCCGGGTGTCCGGTGTGCTCGTCAGGAAAAGCCAGCCCCTCCGCTCCTTCGACCATTCGAGCGTGCTCCAACAATGCCGCTCCGTCTCCCCTTCATTCGGTAGCAACCTCATGGCGTCGGCTACCATGCTCAACGAACCCAGCACGCCATTGCGCTGCGGCGGCGATTCCCGGTCGATCATCGCCGCGTACTCTGTTCCTTTCACTCTTCGGTCGATTTCTTCCGGGTGCGACATCCACCACACCAACTCTTGCGGCGTCGGATGGAAGCTGAGCAAGTGCGCAAAGATTTTTCGCGGGGCCTCTACGAAAAACGAATTCTCGTTGTGCCGGTCGGGAAACAGCGATGCGGCCAATGTGAGAGCGTCTGCCCCTTGCCGCAGCTCGTCTCCGGGAGTCCAGTAGGGCATCCGCTGGTCCAGCGGATTGAGAATCAAATCCCCGCGCGACGGAGTAAGAAAGTAGGGCACGTAGTCGGCGGGCGTCGCAGGATCGTACACGATGGCCGTCTCGCCCCGCTCTTCGATCTGCAACAAAATTTGACGAATCAGTGCGCTCTTGCCTTTGCCCGAATCGCCAATAATTAGAATGTGGCTCGATTCAATCTCGCGCGGCAGTCGCAGCCAAGCTTTCCTGCGGAGTATTTTTTGCATGAAGCTCTGCTGCTGCAAGAAGCCGATACCATCTGAACGGTTGCGGCGGTTAAATGCACGCGCCGACACAAGCTCCGGTCCTTTAAGCCGACGCCCATGTTTGTGTATTCTCTTTCGCGCTGCGTCCCTCGGAATCGCCACGACGAGACCCACGAGCAACACACCCAAGCCGCCCCACAGCGCCGGTTTCGCCAGATCGGTGAGCGTCTGGTCCTGATAAATCCAGTGGCCCAAGAACTCATGCAACTTCGCATTGTCATAGCGTGCGCGCTGCCATTCGAGCTTCAAGTCACCTATCTTTACGCCCTCCTCGGTCAGCGTGAACGTGCCCTCGCCCTTCTCTGTCACGAAGGGCTCTACTTCGTTGTCGAGTGCCAGTCGTGCACCCTTCCGCGTTACCACCATCAGCAGTGTGTACCCTCCGTCCGTGCGGAAGGCTCCTGCTACGGGCGTGCCTACGTAGGCCGTCAGATAGTGCCGTTGGAGCGGCGTCCACACCCGCATGTAGCGGTAACCAGCGATAGCGAACACACTGAGCAAAGCAATGCAGAACGCTCCGATAGTCCATACCGCCCGGTCGCTCGGAAATTCTCCTGCATCGTCCTCTCGGCCCCACTTCTGTTTCATCGCACACCCCCTGTTGGTGCTTCCGCAAGGCGCTGTCGCGCCTTGCTCAACTTGTTCTGGTCCGCTCGCTCGATTAACTGCTGCATCTCCTCGGCGGTCAGCGTTTGACCTTGTGATACGGCGAAGTGCATGTTTAGCAGGATCGTCCGCAGGGCCAAGAGCTCGGCCAGGATGGTTTGCTCGCCTGCATTCGGCTTGGTCGCCTTGAGCAGAACATCACGCGCCCACTCGCTGATGGTTTGCTCACCCGCTAGGGCTTCAAAGTGCGCATATTCCTCGTCAGTGACTTTGGTGCTGATGGATTTCGTTCGAAGGGAAGGCATGGAATTCACTCCATAAAATCAACAGGTTCCCATACGGGAACCAAAAGTCGCTGCGCGGCGCTCCAGCAAAGTGGCTAGTCGCAAGCCACTGGATTTTCAGCAAGTTCCCATACAGCAACCTTGGTTGCTGTGCGGCACCCGTTTGGGGGTGACGTGTCAGTCCAACTCCCGGTGCCGTAGGCACCGCCCCTCATAGCTCACCGTATTCGAGGATCAAACCGTCCCACAGCGCCCGCACGGCTGGGATTTCCCAGGCACGGCGGAATAGCTCCCGCGCCGCCTTCCACTCTTTCTCCGAGAAGGTGAAAGTGATTCCGTTGCTGCGCGCGCGGAACGAGAACTCAACCTCTTTCCCATGCTCGCCGAGATAGCCAAAAAAGTATTCGCCCGTCCAGTGCTGCGCCGAGCCATCCGGGTCGAGCGTTGCTAGCATGACCCGAAACTCGGCCATGACCGCGTACTCAGACAGTGGGTACATTGGCGCTCTCGCACCGGGGAAGCTGAGGAGCACGGAGAAGTCGTTGCCCTCCCCACGAGCAAAAGACAGAGTGAATCCGCCTTCGCTAATCGGCGGGATCGCTACCTGAAAGAAACTCTCCGCGACCGCCTTCGTCTTGTCGCGGACGGGTTCCTTCGTGAGGTGGTAATGGCCCCGTGCGGCGAGTCGCCAGAGGGCCGGCCAATGAGGGCGGAGCGCACGATTGAGTGCGTCCGCATCTTTGAGGCCATCATCTTCGAGAAGCGCATAAAGATTCCGGCCCGCTAGCAGTGGTTCCCACTTTGTGGCCGGATCGCTGAACTGTCGGCGTGTTTCGGCTACTGTACGACGCACGATTTCGGGCGTGACTTTCTCGCTGCCTTCGGTGGCCCTTACTTTCGAGGGACGACAGTCCCAGGGAAGATTGCTCAGGTAATACTCATCTGAGGCGGACTGTCCCTTGCGCAAATCGTAGGCGGCCGAGAACGCATCGAGGACGGCGATAAGAGAACCGCGAGATACATGACTTGGTGTGTCGCTCGAAAATGCCTCAAGCCCCTGCTGAACAAAGTGCGCAAGGACCACCCATTCTGCCTTCGACAGGAGATGCTGAGCCTCGCCCTTTCTGCGAATTTCTCGAAGCGCTTTGGTCGGCTCCGACATGAGGTCCACGACTTCGAGGCGGTCCTCGCGGGCCGATTCGAGAAATTGTTTTGCAATCTCCGAAGTGGAAACGTTTTCGCCTGTCCTGGACGACATGAGTTTCTTGGCCCGTTCCAGGCGCTGGCGTAGCGCTTCGCTGATTCGTACGGAAAGGGTCTGTTGCTGCTTTGCTTTGTCCGAGTTGTCCGGTGGCTTTCCCTCGGTTTTTTCAGGCTTGTCAGGCAATAGGAAGCTCGCTTTCCCGGCGTCAAATACAATCCGGCAAGGTGTATCGAAACATATTGACAGAATACATGCAATCTTTTATGATGTCAATCCCATTTTCCATGGGGCCTGAATGAATGAAAGTCCGCAATGCCCAATCCGACCCGCGCAAGAACCCAGACTCGCCACGAGTGCATGGCTTGCGCCTTTCCTCGAATTCGTCGACCGAGATAATAGAGAACCGTGAGAATGCTAACGACAGAGTTGAGCCACGCTCTTCGTCCACAGTCATCGACTACAAAAGGGAAGGAGTGCAAGAACGCAAAAGGGAGGGCGGATTTGAACCTTTGCTGGATGTCGCCGAGGCGGCCAAGCTGCTAAGAATTCATCCGAAGACATTACGAGTCAAAGCGCGTCGCGGCGTCATTCCCGCAATCCAGATTGGCCGAGTCTGGAGATTTCGGGCCTCGGCGCTGAACCGTTGGCTGGACGAGATCGCAAGCTGAAACCCACTGCAAAGTGCGGATGAAATGCATCGACCGTCTCGCACAATTCGGATATTCTGCACTGGGCTGTCAGTGCCGTTTAAACAAGGGAGGAACTTTGTTTAGACGGACACGCTATCAACAGGGAAGTCTCGTTCAGGAAGAACGGAAGAGAGGTTCCGCAGTATGGGTGTACCGCTGGTGGGAAAAGGACATCAACGGAAAGCCTGTACGCCGCAAGCTGCAGATCGGAAGTTCGGAGCAGTATCCAACCGAGTCGGCGGCGCAAGCGGCAGCGGATGCTCTCCGGCTCACCATCAACAATCCTTCCAACCGCAGGAATCTTCGTCAGACAACTGTGAATATTTTGTGGGAACACTATTGTCGCGAAGAGTTGCCGCTCAAAGAGATGTCCACGCAAGACGCATACAGCGTCTATGCAAAGAACTGGATTCTCCCAAGATGGGGCAACGTGCTGCTGGAAGAAATAAAGACCGTCGAGGTGGAACGCTGGCTACGAGCAGCGGAGGTGGCGGATGGGACCAAGGCCAAACTCAAATGCGTGATGTCGGCTTTGTTTTCACACGCCGTCCGTTGGGAATTCTGTGGTCACAATCCAATCTCGTCGGGGATTCAGGTCGGAAGTGGAGGAAAGAGAGGTCCAAGCACTGGCGTGCGCGTCAGTGCGAAACGTCAAGAAGCGCCCCTGTTCTTGTCACCAGAGCAAGTGAAACTCGGTCTGACGAAATTAGAATTTCGCGACCAGTTGCTCGTGTTTCTGGATGGAGCGTTGGGCACACGTCGAGGCGAACTCGGTGCCCTGCGGTGGTCGGACTGCAACTTCGACAGCATGAGCTTCAGCGTTCAACACTCGTACTACTGGCGCAGAGGCGGACATCTGAAAGCGACAAAAACGGAAGCGTCGGCCAAGGTGTTGCCGATGCATCTGGCGCTGAAAGATGCGTTGCTGGAATGGAAGTCGCAGACCGAATACACCGGACCTGGGGATTTCGTTTTCCCGTCCCTTCGCTGCAAAGGGAAGAAGCCGCTGGACCTTGCCGCGGTTCTCAAAAAGAAGATCCAACCGGCGTTTGCGAAGGTTGGCATCATCGGCGTGGGCTGGCACACGTTTCGGCACACGGTTGGGACGATGCTGGCAGAGATGGGAGAACATCAACTCACGATCCGCGACTACTTGCGTCACAGCAATCTCCATGTGACGAACAAGTATCTTCAAGCAACGCCGGAGAGCAAACGCTCGGCGCAAGGCAAGCTGGTGGATGCCATCTTGCCGGGCGGTTTGCTGTCGGCAAGCAAATCAACTCTCGTTCAGTAGTTGGTGCTGGAGCGCGCGTTCTAGGATTCGTTCGAGGGAATGCGCGGCGGGCGGTGTGCTTCGAGGCTTATTGGACCCAAACGGACCCAGATTTTTTTTCTGGGTTTGCTGTAAGTGATTGAAAAATATGGCGGGGACGACGAGACTCGAACTCGCGACCTCTGCCGTGACAGGGCAGCGTTCTAACCAACTGAACTACGTCCCCAGCCGTGGAATCAACAACTTACGCTAAATCGTTGCAACTAATGGCTTTGCAAGATTCGCATACAACGCACTGTTTGCCTGGCTCGCCCCTGACTGCAAGCTTTCCTGGCAAAACCTCCTGTAAATCTCCTGTAAAAATCAGTGCGCTCATTGCGAGATTTATCGTAGCACACATCGGGAGAGAAGCGAAGCGGAGTACGTCACCGCACCGAGTTGTCGTTCGGTGCTGCTCTTTTCACGCGGAGATCAGGTGACGCTTCAGGTCTCGTAGCCCCATCGTCAGAAACGCACAGAAGCAAGTCCGGCAAGCATTTGGCCAACTTGAGACGAGAAAGCGTCGGAAATATTTGCGAAGCCGTCGTGGGCGCGGCAAGCCGCACCAGGAAATCGAGACGTACAATGGTTGTTTGAACCGTTGTCAAAACTAAGACACAGCCAACGCTAGGACCGACCGAAAGTATCAGAGGAGAAGCGGAGAACTGATATCATGAGCGGAACACGGGTCTCTTACCTTGACGAGCAGCAGCCTCTCGAGGGCTACCTGGCCAAAGGAGAGGAGTTCCGTAACTACTTCTCTTCCACCAACGACGGCACTGAGGGATTCTGGCTCGAAGTACTTCGGGATTAATTCAAGCAGTAATTCGTCCGTCGCAAACAGCGCTTCGGAGAGCTTCAAAATACAAGGATTGCCGGCTGAAAGAGCGGCGACGGCAGGACGCAGCGATAGGATAAGTGGTCCGTTGAACGGACAGATGATCAGCGTGACGCCGTAAGGTTCGCGGTACACGATTCCCTTGTGCCCGGACGCGGCGAGGAACTTTGGAAGAGGGGCTTCGACCGGTTTCATCCATTCTTTGAGTTGAGACTTGGTGGATTCGGTAGTGGCGATGGTTGCCGACACCTCAAAGACATTCTCCTGGCTGGCTGTTTTGAAGTCCTTGCGTGACGCTTCCGCAAAACGGTCAAAGTTATCCTTGAGCATCCGCGTGAGGCGATTTAACTGATCGACTCTCCACTCGTAGCTCTTTGTCGCATCAGAAGCGAAGTAAGCCTTCTGCTTGTTGAACAAGTCCTCCGCGCGAGTTTCTTGGCTCTTAGGTTGAGCGGGTGCTGCTTGTAATTCGACTACCTTGAGTTTAACGACATCTCGGATTCCTTTCGTTTCTTCCTCATTTCGTTTAATTCCACGTCGCGAACAACTCTCTCTGTAAACTAAATTCTTCACTTCGGCTGTTCAGGATAGGTACTGCCGTTTTTTGTAAGCAACACCATCCGAAAGCGCGCCTTCCCAGCCATCATCTTCGCGTACGCAGCCGGTGCCTCTTCGAGTGGGACGGTTTCGATCATCGCCGACACGCCACTCAGCGCACTGAAACGAAGCGTTGCGTCACCGGCCGCCGGGTTTCCCGTCAGCGAGCCTGCTAGCTTGCGCTCTCCAAAAATGAGGTCCGGGCTCGTGATCTCGATCGGCTCGGGTCCGGCGCCGACGTTAATGGAAACACCGCCCGGACGCAGGCCTTTGAAAGTCGCGGCCACTGTGTTGCCGCCTGAAGCCGTAATCAGAATCACCTTTGCGCCACCTAGCGCCTGGAGAGCTGCCGCGGGATCGGTAGCAGCACTGTCGATGTAGTGGTGAGCGCCGAGCTTCTTGGCGAGCTCCGCAGTGTTGCTGCCGCGGGCAATCGCCGCAACCTCGAAACCCATGTTCCTTGCGTATTTCACGCCGAGATGGCCGAGGCCGCCGATACCGAGCACAGCGACAAGATCACCCGCCTTCGCTGGCGCGTTTCGCAGGGCGTTGAACGTCGTGAGCCCAGCGCACAGCAGCGGTGCAGCATCTGCCGACGACAGATCGTCAGGGACGCGCACAAGCCCGGTGGCCTTCGCGATTATCACCTCGGCATATCCGCCATCTGAATGAATGCCCGTGAATTCCTGGTTACGACAGTTCACGAGATCGCCATCTCGAC
>Ga0307479_10000476_pt1 | contig 35707 bp, 33 predicted proteins | sample atmos_gasesECM4C_FD_203743 | JGI IMG/M metagenome (GOLD analysis project Ga0307479, IMG submission 203743) | Hardwood forest soil microbial communities from Morgan-Monroe State Forest, Indiana, United States - atmos_gasesECM4C_515 | ecosystem: Environmental > Terrestrial > Soil > Temperate...
GTTGACATGATTGCCGGGAAACTGCATGCCGATGGTGACGCTCATGCCGCAGGTAGTCGATGTCGCATCACACCCCGACGCCAGCGTATAGATCGGTCCCGAGGTCACCACCGGCTGTTGGCAGACGAAGCCCGAGCACTGCGCCGGGTTCGTACCGTCAGTGGTGGCTCCCGCGCCGTAGGTGATGTTCGACCCCTGGCACACCGCGCCCTGAGCCAGACCCGCCGTGCCGCCGCCGAGCCAGGCGGCGGCCGCCACCAACGGCGCCCAGCGCGGGACGACCAGACGAGAAATGCTGCGAAAGGTGCCTGCGAGACCGCGACGACCGCCGCCGGCCATACCACCGCCGCCGGCTCGGCCCAGCCTTTGATTCGGGGTCACATTCATTGGAAAAACCCGTTGACGTCGATGATGAGGTGGACCTGGCCGGTGTTGACGACGAACGGAAAGACCGCGAGGCTGCCGTCGCCGGCCCGGGAGAGCCCGAAGATGCCGTTGTTGGCCCGCACCGCGCCGGCGGAGAAGTTGATCGAGCTCGTCGTCGGCCGCGCCGTGTCACCCGGGTAGAGGATGACGTCCCCGTCGCCACTCGGCGCCACCACCGTCTCGTTGACCGACACCGCCCTGGCCGTCGGCGGCACCCCGCACTGGCCGCCGATCGGAAAAGTCCGCACCTGCCCGGAGGTTAGAACCGGTCCCCCCTGCGGGCCGTTGACGTTGCGCGTGTCCACCGCCCGGCAGGGAGGGATCGTGTAGAAGGCCGGCGACGGCACCGCCGCCAACCGTGCCGCGATCGTCGACTGGTCCACGGCCGGCGTCACGCTCTGCCAGAGGAGGAAGACATCCCCCGCGTCGTCGGCAGCCACCGCCGGCCACCCCTGGTCGCCGGCGGTCGTCGCGTTGATCTGGACGGCCAGAGCAGCGGGGTTGCCAGCCGCGATCCCATGGTTATCGAATTGTTGGGCCAGGACCGCCGTGCCGCTGCCGTCCACGGAGAGCGAATCCCAGCTCACCACGAAGAAGCCGTACTGGTCCGCGGCCACCACCGGGTTGCGCTGGCTGCCGGCGGCGGTCTGATCGACCGGCGTCGGCGCCGACAGCGGCGTGCCCGCGGCGGTGAAGCGCCGCACCAGCACCGTGCTCCCCGCGCTGGTCGTCACGTTCTCCCACACCACGTCGAAGTTGCCCGAGGGATCGGCGGCGATGCGCGGATGGGCATGCGCACCGGTCGCCGGCGCGTTGATCGCCAGCTCCCCGCCGAGGGCGTTGCCATTGGCGTCGAAGGCGGCCGCGAGGATGCCCGAGGCCGCGGCGCCCGAGCCATCCTGGCCCTCGATCTGCCATACCGCCTCGAAGCGCTCTCCGGCCGCCGCCGAGGCTGGCAGGTACGCCACCGCCGGCGAGTGCTGCGTCCCGGCCGCGGAGGGGTTGACCGTGATCGGGCTGCCGGCCGCCGCCCCGCCGGCCGCGTAGGCCTGGCCGACGACGCTCCAGCCGCCGTTGGCCTGGGCGCTTTGCCAGACCACGAGGAAACGCCCGTCCGGCGCCATCGCCACCGCCGGCGCCTGCTGGTTGGTCGTCGCCGGCGGACTGACCGAGATCAGTCCGCCCGAGAGCTGGCCGGTGCTCGCGTAGCGCTGGCCCATGATCGCCTCGACGCCGCTCTCGTTGGTCACCCAGACGACGACGAAGTTGCCGGCGCCGTCGACGGCCACCGCCGGCGCCTGGCGGCAGGCGCTGCTCGCGACGGTGACCTGGCTGGCCGGGCTGGCGCTGACGGCGCCAAGGACGATCGAGTAGCGCTGGACGAAGATGTCCGAGCCGCCGGTCGTGGCCGATTGCTGCGACCAGGCGACCACGACGTCGCCGATCGCGTCGGAGGCAACCGCCGGCGCCCCCTGGTACGCCGAGGCCGCGCTCGGCGTCGTCACCGGGATCTCGGCGTTTCCGGCCGGCACCGTCAGCTGGCCCTCGGCCACCGCCGCGCCGAAGCTAGCGGCGCCCAGGGCCACGACCATCAGGTGCTTCGGAGAAGGCCGCATGGCACGACCTCGGGCTCACCGCCCTAGAAGGTGATGAGAAGATCCTACATCTCAGCTCTCACGCAATCAAGTTCTACGGACGCTGACCGCTTGGCGTTGAGGTCAGCTTCGAGAGCGGCCCGCCGGTGATCGGGAGTGGCGGCGCGGCGCCGCCCGAGGCAAGGGGTCCAGCCCGCACAGCCTTGCGTGCGCTCGAGCTCCACCGGCGATTGCGCATGCTCTGGCAGCATTAGGTTCTGCTGGTTGCAGGATCTAGAATGAGGTTGGAAAGCCAACCCGACCCATGCCCGCCGCCAGCCCGTTCTCCGCCATCGAGGAGGCGATCGTGCGCTTCCGCGAGGGGCGCCTGGTCATCATCGTCGACGACGAGGACCGCGAGAACGAAGGCGACCTGGCCATCGCCGCCGAGAAGGTCACGCCCGCGGCGATCAACTTCATGGCCAAGTTCGGCCGCGGCCTGATCTGCCTGGCGTTGACCGAGGAGCGCTGCCGCCAGCTCGAGCTGCCGCTGATGGTCGAGGCCAACACCTCGCCGTTCGGCACCGCCTTCACGGTCTCCATCGAGGCGCGCGGCAAGACCACCACCGGCATCTCGGCAGCCGACCGCGCCGCCACCGTGCTGACCGCCATCGACCCGGCCACGCGCCCCGACGACCTCCTGCGCCCCGGGCACATCTTCCCGCTGCGGGCCCGCAATGGCGGCGTGCTCAAGCGCGCCGGCCAGACCGAGGCGTCGGTTGACCTGGCGTCCCTGGCCGGCCTGCAGCCGGCGGCGGTGATCTGCGAGGTGATGAACGACGACGGCACCATGGCGCGGGTCCCCGACCTCGCCGGCTTCTGCGAGCGCCACGGGCTGCTGATGATCACGGTCTCCGACCTCATCTCGCACCGCCTGCGCCACGAGACGCTGGTGCGCAAGCTCGCAGCGCCGCGGCTGCCGACGGTCTACGGCGAGTTCCGCATCCACGCCTACCGCTCCGACATCACCGGCGACGAGAACGTGGCGCTGGTGATGGGCGACATCGACCCGGCGGAACCGGTGCTGGTGCGGGTCCACAGCCAGTGCCTGACCGGCGACATCTTCGGCTCCGCGCGCTGCGACTGCGGCATCCAGCTCGAGCAGGCACTGAGCAAGATCGCCGAGGAAGGTCGCGGCGTGCTGCTCTACCTGCTGCAAGAGGGGCGGGGCATCGGCCTGATGAACAAGCTGCGCGCCTACGAGCTGCAGGAGCAGGGACACGACACCGTCGAGGCCAACGAACGCCTCGGCTTCCGCCCGGACCAGCGCGACTACGGCGTCGGGGCGCAGATCCTGCGCGACCTCGGCGTGCGCAAGATGCGGCTGATGACCAACAACCCCAGCAAGTACATCGCGTTGCACGGCTATGGCCTGGAGATCGTCGAGCGCATCCCGCTCGAGGTGCCGCCTACCGAAGCGACCCGCGACTACCTGCGCACGAAACGCGAGAAGCTGGGACACTTGCTGAAGCTGGTCTGACCGTTCCGCACGGTCCGCACGGCCCTGCACATCCTCCTCGTCACCGCCCGCTACCCGTGGCCTCCGCGCCGGGGCGACCAGGTGCGCACCTGCCAGATGCTCGAGCTGCTGGCGCCTGAGCATCGCGTCACCCTGCTCACGCCCCGCCCGGCGGCCGGCCAGCCGCCGCCGCCGGCGGAGGCCGCGGTGATCACCTACCGGGGAGTGGGCGCCGCGGGCGCCGCGGGCGCCGCGAGCCATCTATTGGGCGCCGCAAGCGGCTTGGCGCGCGCCGCGGTGCGCGGCTTGCCCTTGCAGAGCGGGCTGTTCTTCTCTCCCGATCTAAGGCGGCAGCTGCGGCTGCTGGCGCCGCGCGCCGGCCTGGCCGTGCTGCAGCTCGTCCGCCTCGCCGCGCACCGCCGGGACCTGGGCGCCACGCCCGTGCTCGTCGACCTCGTCGACGACCTGGCGCTCAATCTCGCGCGGCGGGCGGCGGTCGACCGCCCCTGGCTCCGGCCGGCGTTGGCGCTCGAGGCGCGCCTCCTCGCCCGCGCGCAGGACAGGCTGGCCAGCGAAGCCGGCGGTGTGCTGGTGGTGTGTGACCGCGACCGCCGCCACCTGGCGCAAAGGCTGCCGGCGGGCGTGGCGGGCCGCCTCAGGACGGTCGGGCTGGCGGTAGCGCCGGCCGGGTCGGCCGGGCCGTGGTCCGGCGCTCCCGATCCTGTCGGCGACGCCGGGTCGCCGCGGGTCGTCTTCACCGGCAATCTCGGCTATTTCGTCAACGCCGACGCGATCTCGTGGTGGCTGCGCGAGGTCTGGCCGGCGCTCGCCGCCCGCCTCCCCGAGCTGAACCTGGTGATCGCCGGCGACCGGCCACCCCCGGCGCTGTGGCGGGCGGCGGCGGCGGCCGGCGCTGCGGCCGGCGGCGCGGCCGGCGCGGTGACCCTCCTCGCCGGGCCGCCGGACCTGCGGCCGGTGCTGGCCGGCGCCATCGCCGCGATCGCCCCGATGCGCTGCGGCTCCGGGGCGCCGGTCAAGATCCTGGAGGCGTGGTCTCAGGGCGTGCCGGTGGTGGCTTCGGCGTGGGCGGCGGCCGGCACCGGCGGCGTGCCTGGCGACGACCTGCTGGTCGCCGACTCGCCGGGGCAGTGGGTGGAAGCGCTGGCAGGCCTGGCTCGAGATCCGGCGGCCCGGCGGCGGCTGGCGGCCAACGGCAGCCGGCGGCTGCTGACCGACTACTCGCGCGAGACGGTGAAGGCCCGGCTGCTCGCGGCGGTGGCGGCAGCCGCTGCGAGCTGATGACCGGGGATCTCCCCCTCCGGCCCTCGCCCCTTCCCCCTCGCTCGGGCCGCCTGCTTCCAGCCTGGGCAGAGAGCGCCCATGGAGCGATGCAGATCCGCCCGGGGCCTGCGGCGGCCCTGGCGAATCTCCCTCCGATCTCGGCAGAGGCTAAGTGGTCCAGGACAGAAATCCGCCAACCTATTCGCCGGCCCTCCGCGCCCCCGGCGGCGTTGTGACCTCCGGGGCATGCCGCATGTCCACCCTGGACATGCGGCCACCTCCTCAGCGTATTCCCGATACGCTTGCGCCGGCGCGCCTTGCCGGGAACGCGGATTGCTCGGCGCCTACGTTACCGGATTTCTGTCCTGGCCCACTAAGGAGTTCTACCAGCGATCGCGGCCGCCGTCGCGGTTGTTGCTCCGCCCGGCGCCGCTCCAGCCGCCGCCGGCGCTCCGGCCGGCGCCGCCGCCACCCTCGGTGCGCGGCCGGGCCTCGTTCACATTGAGCTTGCGACCCATCAGCTCGCGGCCATTGAGACCGGTGATGGCGGCTTCGGCCTCGGTGCGCTCGGGCATCTCGAGAAAGCCGAATCCCTTCGACGACCCTGTGACCTTGTCCTTGATAATGGTACAGGACGAGACCTGCCCGTAGGCCTCGAAGGCCTCTTTGAGCTGATCCTCGGTCATGCGGTAGGGCAGGTTACCGACGTACAGATTCATCCTTTCCTCCTTAGGAAAATGTTCCAACGGCTGGCTGGGCGGCTCCTGGCGGCCGCCACGCCCTGCGCCGTAGCTGAGCGATCGAGGTCCATGATCCACAAGGACACGGCGGCCGGGCCGCGGGAGATGCTGCCCGGTCCAGGTTCCTGGGTTGTAATTTGCGCCTGCACGGGGGACGCTTTTCCGGTAGCGGGTTGGGTCAGCAGGGTGTTTTGGTCATGGATGGTTCTAGCCGCGTAGAGGTAAGCACTTTTCATGCCGCGCCGGCGCGCCCGCGCGGCCACGACGCCGAGCCCGACCGGGTGCGGGGGGTCCCGCGGCGCCGGCGTCCGCGCGGCCGTCAGGCCGCCGCGCGAGGAGGCCTCCGGCGGGCGGTGGCGGCCAAGGCAGCCGGGCGGCCAGACGCCGCCAAAGCGGCCAGGGCTGCTATTGATCTCGCGGCGACATGCCACTACGATCGCGGCCCCGAGGGGAGACTGGAAAGAGGTGTTCGATGGCAGTTTACAGGTCCACGGGCAGCGTCCTGCCGAGAGCCCTGATCGTGTTGGCGGTCCTCGCGATCGCGGTGCTGGCGGTGGCGGCGCTGTGGAGCGGGCGCACGCCCCGTATCGAGATCCACCCGGCTCTGCCCGGGATCGGCAAGAGCACGCCCGTCCAGGTGACGCTCGACGACACCGGTCAGGTCGAGAAGGTGACCGTCGAGGTGGTGCAGGGCATGGATGCGAAGACCCTCGCCGAGAAGAGCTTCGAGACCCATCCGCGCTGGGCCTTCTGGAAGCCGGCGGCGCCCGCGCGGCTGCAGCTCGAGGCCGGCCGCGACACCGTGCCCGGCCTGCGCGGCGGCAAGGCGACGATCCGGGTCACCGCTCAACGCTCCGGGTCGCTGCTGCGGCGGCCCGATCCGGCGGTGGCGGCGCTCGAGCTGCCGGTGCGCCTGGCGCCGCCGTCGCTCGCCGTGTTGTCGGGTTTCCACTACGTGGCGCAGGGCGGCTGCGAGGCGGTGGTCTATCGCGTTGGCGAGGGAGCGGTGCGGGACGGCGTGCAGTCGGGGCGGTGGTGGTTCCCCGGATACCCGCTGCCCGCGGCCGGCCAGAATGACCCGCGGGTGCGCTTCGCGCTGTTCGCCGTGCCCTACGACACCGGCGACGCCTCGCAGGTGCGGCTGGTGGCAGTCGACGACGTCGGCAACCAGGCCCAGGCCGCCTTCGTCGACAGGTTCTTCCCGAAGCCGCTCAAGCACGACGTCATCCAGGTCACCGACTCCTTCCTCGAGCGGGCGGTGCCGGAGATCATGCGCGAGACCCCCGAGCTGAAGGACCGCGGCGGGTTGCTGCAGAACTATCTCGAGATCAACGGCGAGCTGCGCGTGCGCGACGGCAAGGAGCTCGAAGACCTCGCCAGCCGATCGGCCGCCCGCTTCCTATGGAAGGAACCGTTCCTGCCGATGCCCAACGCCAAGATCACCGCCGCCTTCGCGCAGCGGCGCGACTACCGGTACAATGGCAAGCACGTCGACGAGCAGGACCACCTGGGCTTCGACATGGCCTCGGTCGAGCACGATGCGGTGCCGGCCTCGAACAGCGGCGTGGTGCTGCTAGCCCGTTACTTCGGTATTTTCGGCAACGCCGTGGTGATCGACCACGGCTACGGCCTGATGAGCCTCTACGGCCACATGTCGTCGCTTGCCGTGCACGAGGGGCAGCAGGTCCAGCGCGGCCAGGAGCTGGGCCGCTCCGGCAAGACCGGCCTGGCCGGCGGCGACCACCTCCACTTCACCACCCTGCTGCGCGGGCTGCCGGTCAATCCCGTCGAGTGGTGGGACCCGCACTGGATCCAGGACCGGCTGGCGCGCAAGCTCGGCGCCGCCCTCCCGCTCGCCGGCAGCGGCGCCGCGCCAGCCGCGGCGGCGGCTTCCGCGGCGCCGGCGTCGTCTCCGGCCGCGGCCCGTGCCGCGCGCCGGCGGCGGGGGGCACACGGGCGCTAACTAAGGCCAGGGATGCGGGGGGACGCCCCAATCACCCCGACGGAAGGCAGGTAGGTTCTTCTCAGCCGCGCTGGCGGCGGCCGCCCCCGGCGGGATGCGCGGCGTCGCGGCGGGCGCGCAGCAGCAGCTGCAGGTTGTCGCGCACCCAGCAGTCCGCGCGCTCGAAGTGGCGGAACTGGCGCTCGCGGCGGCGGAACTCGGGGGTGTGGAAGTAGCGGCGGCCCTTGCGCGTCACCGGCGGCAGGTCGGCGTGCAGGAGCTCGTGGTAGACCACCGACTCGACGACGTAGCGCGGCACCCCGGGGCGGTCGAGCACGCGGTGGATGCGGATCAGCCGGTCCTCGTAGGAGTAGCTGCCGAGCTGCAGGCTGGCGGTGCGGGTGCGGCGGCAGTTGCTGGCGGGGTGGACGTTCTCGCCGGCCGCCTTGCCCCAGGTGATGTGGACCTTGAGCCGGCCCTCGAAATAGCGCTGGTTCAGGTCGCGCGTGACCTCGCGCAGGTCGAGCACCTCGCCCACCGGGCAGAGCGACTGCCGGCGGGTCCTGCCGGCGGCGGCGGCCGCCCCCGCCGCCTGGGATCGGGCGGCGGCGCGTGCATCGGCGGGGTCCGGGCGGTGACGGTGGAAGTGCTCGCGGATGGCGGCCAGCGCCTGGCGCGCCGTGGCGCTCCCCCTGGCGCTGGCGAGGAACGCGGCCACCGCCCGCAGCACCGGGTCCGGCGCCGCGGCGAACGAGTGGTGGATGCGCAGGTGGATCGGTGCCCGGGGGGCCGGCGGCGCCGGACGCGCGGCCGGATGCGCCGGCCGCACCGACAGGATCGTGCGGCGGTTGTCCGTGAGCAGCAGCGAGTGGAGCCGGCCGCCGATCAGCCGGCTGAGCCGGCGGAAGAGCTCGGCGTGGGCCGCTTGCTGTGCCAGCCGGGCCATCTGGCCCATCTTGCCCATCTGGGCCAGCCGGCCCATCCGAGACAGCGGCCCTAGCGCCGTTCCAGCCCGCCGGGCGTCGGGGCCGGGCGGCAGCCCCAGCGAAGCGAGGCGGGGAAAGGACCGCCCGGGTTGCTTCCCCTGGCGGCCCAGGCGCGGCATCGCGGCGAGGGGGTGTCCGGCGCCGAACAGCTCGAGCTGCAGCGGCCGGTGGGATACCTGGGAGCGGCCGGACCGGCCGGACTGCCCGGAGCGGCCGGACTGTCCGGACTGGCCAGAGCCATGGCCGCCGCCGGCCATGGGCTGCCGCGGCTGCCGGCTCGGCCGGCGCGGCCGGCGCGCGGGCGGACGTCGAGGCGCGGCGGCCGGCGATCTCAGGCTCTTTCCGGGCAAATCCACCTCCCTCGAACCACAATCCGCCGCCGGGACCCGGGCAGCGCGGACGGCTCTCTCGCCGCTGGCGGGGGACACTCTAACACAGGCCCGGCGGGCGTTTCTGGCCGCCGGCGACCGCCGCCGGGGAGCTCCCGAGGCACGCCGCAACAGCAGGATGGCGGGGCTGGCCGCCCTTCTCCCCGGGTCGATCGGCAGTTGCTCTATCATGAGCGACCGCGCCTCGTGCACTTCCAGGGGCCGAGGCGTAACCGAGGCGTGAGTCTCGGCCGCGGGGGTCTGCCTGACCTACTCCCGCGGCGCCCGATGGGAAGGATGGAGGGGCGATGAAGGATGCGGACGGGCTGCTGCTGTCGCCCGAGCAGCGCGACGCGCTTTGGCGGCGGCTGGCCGAGGCCATCGAGCGCTACACGCGCGACGTCGAGACGGTGCCCGTCGCCGCCGCGCCGAGCGTAGCCGAGCTGCGCGGCCTGCTGGCCGACTGGGACTTCTCGGCGCCGGTCGAGCCCGCCGAGGCGCTCGACTTCGTGGTCGAGAACCTCTGGCGGCACCAGGTCCACGCCCCCCATCCGCGGTACTTCGGGCTCTTCAACCCCGCTCCGGCCAGCATGGGGATCGCCGGCGAGGCCCTGGCCGCGGCGTTCAACCCGCAGCTGGCGGCCTGGAGCCACAGCCCCTTCGCCGTCGAGCTGGAGCAGCACCTGGTGCGCGCCCTGGCCGCACGCTTCGGGTACGACCCGGCCAAGACCGAAGGCACCTTCACCTCGGGCGGTGCCGAGGCGAACCACAGCGCCGTGGCGGTCGCCCTGCTCCGCGCCTTCCCCGAGGTCGGGCGCCGCGGCCTGCTGGCGTTACGCAGCCAGCCGATGCTCTACCTCTCGCCCCAGGCCCATCACTCCTTCGTCAAGGCGGCGCGGCTGTGCGGCCTGGGCACGGACGCGGTGCGCGAGGTCGCGGTCGACGGCTCGCTGCGCATGCGCCCCGACGACCTGGCGGCGCGCATCGCTTTAGACCGCGCCGACGGCCATGCTCCCTTCCTGGTGGTCGCCACCGCCGGCAGCACCGGCGCCGGCACCATCGATCCCATCGACACGCTGGCGCAGGTTGCCGAGCGCGAGGGAATCTGGCTGCACGTGGATGCCGCCTGGGGCGGCGCCGGCGCGCTGCTGCCCGAGCTGCGGCCGGCGCTCGCCGGGATCGAGCGCGCGAGCTCGATCACCTTCGATCCGCACAAGTGGCTGGCGATGCCGATGGGCGCTGGCCTGTTCCTGACCCGGCACCCGGGCGCCCTGGAGCGCACGTTCCGGGTGACCACCGGCTACATGCCTCGACCAGCCGGCCAGCCGGCCGACCAGCCGCCGCCGGCCGACCCCTATACCCACTCCATGCAGTGGTCGCGCCGCTTCATCGGCCTCAAGCTCTTCCTGTCCCTGGCGGTGGCGGGCTGGCGGGGCTACGAGACCTCGCTGCGCCGCCAGGTGGCGCTGGGCGACCGGCTGCGGCTGGGCCTGGCCGCCGCCGGGTGGACGCTGGCCAACGACACGCCGCTGCCGGTCGTCTGCTTCCACCGCGGCGCCGGCAGCCGGGCCGCGGCGCTCGAGGCGGTGGCCGCCGAGCTGGTGGCCGCCGGCGAGGCCTGGATCAGCACCGTCCACCTGGACGCGGGGACGGCGCTGCGTGCCTGCATCAGCACCTTCCGCACCACCGAGCGCGACGTCGACAGGCTGATCGCGGCCGTCGGCCGCGCCTGGGGGCGGCAGGCGCCGGGCGAGTAGGGCGAAAGCCGCACGGTCCGCACGGTCGCAGTCGACTTCGAGCCCCGTCGCCGACGGATCAGGTCTGTCGCGGGCGAGCCGCGGCGATCGCTGGCTAGCTCCAGGGGTGGGAGGGGCCTCCCCGCGGCGGTCAGGAGTGGTAACCTGCTAAACTCAAAGCATTAGAAATCCCTTGCTTCCGCGCGCGCATCCGGCCGGAAGAGGGGCGGAGGACTCATGCGGCTGCTGCTCAAACTCAATCTCGTCCTGCTGGTCACCTTTGGCGCCGGGGTCGCCATCTCGGGCTACGTGTCTCACGGCTTTCTGCAGCGGAGCGCGCGCGAGCAGGTGGTGCAGCAGGCGCGGTTGATGATGGGGGCGGCACGTGCCGTGCGCACCTACACGGCGCAGCAGGTGCGGCCGCTGCTCGCCGCGCACGACGCCTACACGAGCTCCTTCCCGCCGCAGATGGTCGCGGCGTACTCGGCCAAGGAGGTTTTTTCCTATCTACGCGCCAAGTATCCCGCCTACACGTACAGGGAGCCGGCGCTCGATCCAACCAACCTGACCGATCGCGCGCTCGACTGGGAAGCGGACGTGATCGAGGCCTTCCGCAATCACCCGGCGCTGAACGAGATGACGGGTGAGCGGGAGTCGCCGCAGGGACGAACCCTGTTCCTGGCACAGCCGCTCAAGATGGAAGCCGCGTGTGTCGCGTGCCACACCACGCCGGAGGCGGCGCCCGCCTCCATGCTCAAGATCTACGGCCGCGAGCATGGCTTCAACTGGAAGCTGGGGGACACGATCGGCGCCCAGATCGTCTCGGTGCCGACGGCGCTGCCCCTGTCGATCGCCGATCGAGCCTTCAGGTCGCTGATGATCTCGCTGGGCGGCGCGGCGCTGGCGACGTTCGTCCTGCTCGACCTGTTCATCGTGATGGTGGTCATCCGCCCGGTGACGCGGCTCTCGACCATGGCGGACGAGATCAGCAAGGGCGTCTTGAACGTGCCCGAGCTGCGGGTGCGGGGCGGTGACGAGATCGCCCTGCTGGCCCGCTCCTTCAACCGCATGTGCCTGAGCCTGGCGAAGGCGATCCATCTGCTCGAAGCCAAATCGAGCAAACGCGGCTAGCAAGGAAGCCGCATGGCCCGGTTATGGCCAGGCGGCGTTCCCCGGAGGGCTTCTCCCTGAGGAGTCTTCCTTCCCGAGGGGTTGGGAGGGGGGCGTAGCCTAGCGAGGCCGCGAGGCGAGGAACTTCTCGCGGTCGCTCGGCGCCTCGATCTCGGCGGCCAGCAGCGTGTACAGCTCCTCGAGCGACGACGCGCGCTGGGCCGCATCCCTCACGATGACCCGCGCCATCGGTCCGATGTAGGTCGCGAGCTCGTGCCTGGCCTGCTCAAGCACCCTGGGGTCCCACGCCTCTGTCACCCCAGCCCGGGCCTCGTGGCGTGCGGCCGGCTGGCCGATCCGCCGATCCTCGGGGTGGCCTACCGGAGCCTCCGCAGCCCGGTGGGCCGCGGCTCCGCCTGTCGCCTGTCGCGGCCGCCGCACGGCCGGTGATGGCCATGCGGCATCTCCCTGAGGAGTCTCCTGCTGGTCGCTCCTGCCGAGGTCCCGATCTGGCAAGGAGCCTGCCTGCGCCACCGGCGCCGTCGCCAGGGGATCGTCGACGATCGTTTGCTGCTGCACGATCTGCCGCTCCAGCTCGGCGATCTCCTCTAGCAGCCGCGGCCGGTCCTGCGCCGGGGTACGGGAAAGGCCGCGAACCGCATCCGCCAGGCGGTCCTTGAGCTGCTGCAGCCTGCCTTGCGGTTCCGACAACCACAGCAGGTGGCCATGGAGCCGCGTCAGCGCCGGAGCGATCTCGCCGGAGCAGTCGATGAACTGGCGAGGCTCGAGACGGAACGGCAGCTCCGCGTCGGCGTGGAGCCGCAGCGGGATCACCGGCTTGTTGTATTTGAGCGCCAGCGTCCACTCTCTCTTGCACACCGAGTTGGGCGTCACGCTGTCGCGGCTCATCACGAACAGCAGGCTGTCGCAGGTCTTGATCGCGTCGCCGATCTGCTCGTCCCAATCCAGCCCGGGCTTCAGCTCGCGCTGGTCCAGCCAGACGCGCACGGCAGGGCGATGCGCCGCCAGCGTGTCCACGAGCCGCACCGCGAAGGCCGCGGCGTCGACCGCGGAGTAGCTGATGAAGTGATACCCCATCCTCGTCTCGCGGCAGCATTTTACTCCAGACGCGACGATGCCGGTCGCGCTCCGCCCTCCGGGTGCCGCGCCAGTCCGGCGCGCCCGGCGCCGCGGGGCTGGCGAAAACGCCATCCAGGCCCTACCATGGAGGCCGGCGGCCGCGCACCCTGCCGGTCCCCCTCGGTTCCGGGGCGTTCCCGGCCGCTCCCGGCTGTCAACGATCCGCGGCGCCGCCGCACTTATGGAATCGGGCGTTTGCGGCCCGACGCCGCAGTGGCGAATCGATCGGGCGCCAGCCTCGAGGAGGAAACAGGTGATGAGCTGGGAAGACCGCGAAGACAATACGATCTACAAGGTGGTCGTCAACCACGAGGAGCAGTACTCGATCTGGCCGGCGCACCGCGAGAACCCGCTGGGCTGGAACGACGTCGGCAAGAGCGGCACGAAAGAGGAGTGCCTGGCCTACATCAAGGAAGTCTGGACCGACATGAGGCCGCTGTCGCTGCGCAAGAAGATGGAAGAGATGGAGCGCGAGCGCCAGGCTGCCGAGGGGACGAACTGACCAGCCGCCGCCGCCCGGGCAAGCCGCGCCGCGGCCCCGCCTGACCGAGCCCGTGAACCCGAGCCCCTTAGCCGCCGCACGATGGCTGGCCTACCGCGAGGCCAACCCGCGCGCCCGCATGCGGTTGTTCTGCTTGCCGTACGCGGGCGGTGGCGCCTCGGCCTACCGCGGGTGGGCCGCGGCCCTGCCGTCCGAGGTCGAGGTCTGTCCCGTGCAGCTGCCGGGGCGTGAGAGCCGGCTGCGCGAGCCGCCCTTCGCGCGGCCGGAGCCGCTGGTCCAGGCGCTCGTCGACGCCCTGGCTGCCCACCTCGACCTGCCCTTCGCCTGCTTCGGGCACAGCATGGGGGCGATGCTCGCCTTCGAGCTCGCGCGCGAGCTGCGCCGGCGGGGAGGGCCGCTGCCGTTGCACCTGTTCGTTGCCGGCAGGCGGGCGCCCCAGGTGCCGCCTCGCGAGGAGGACATCCACGACCTGCCGGAGCCCGAGTTCGTCGCCAGGCTGAGGGAGCTCAACGGCACTCCCGAGGAGGTGTTGCAGCATGCCGAGCTGATGCGGCTGCTCATCCCCGTGCTGCGCGCCGACTTCAGCGTCAACGAGACGTACACCTTCCGGCCCGAGGAGCCGCTGGACCTCGGCATCTCCGCCTATGGCGGCTTGGGCGACGCGGAGGTGAGCCGCGAGGACCTCGTGGGCTGGAGCGAGCATGGGCGCGGCCCCTTCCGCCTGCGCATGCTGCCCGGCGATCACTTCTTCCTGCACAGCGCCCGCGACCTGCTCACCGAGTCGGTGGCGCGCGACCTGGCCGACATCATCCGCACGGCGGAGGCGCTGCGAACCTCCCGGTGACCGCGCCCCCCGGCTCGCACGGCACCATGCCGGAGGCCGCGTTCGCGCCGCGCGCGGCGGCGGGCCTGGCGCTGCCGGCCGGCGAGGTCCACCTCTGGTCGGTGGCGCTCGATCCGGAGCCGGCGGTGGTCGAGCGCCTCTCCCGCAGCCTCGCCGCGGACGAATGGGAGCGCGCGCGGCGCTTCCGCTTCGAGCGCCACCGCCGGCGCTACATGGTGGGCAGGGGCGCCCTGCGGGAGCTGCTCGGCGCCTACCTCGGCATGGCGCCGGCGGCGGTCGAGCTCTCTTACGGGCCGCGGGGCAAGCCTTTCCTCGGCGGGCCGGCGGCCGCGGCGAGCGAGCTGTTCTTCAATCTCTCCAACTCTCACGAGCTGGCGCTGGCCGGGTTCCTCCGCGGCCGCGAGATCGGCGTCGACCTCGAGCTCCTCAAGCCGATGCCGGACTTGGAGCAGATCGCCGAGCGCTTCTTCTCGGAGAGCGAGCGGGTGGCGCTGCGCCGGCTGCCCGCGCCGCAGAAGCACCTCGCCTTCTTCAACTGCTGGACGCGCAAGGAGGCGTACCTCAAGGCGGTGGGCGAGGGGCTCGCGGCGCCGCTCGATTCCTTCGACGTGACCCTCGAGCCCGGAGAGCCGCCGCGCATGCTCACCCTGCAGGGGGACGCCGCGCGCGCCGCGCGCTGGTTCTTCGGTTGCTTCCAGCCCGCCGCCGAGTACGTCGGCGCGCTCGCCGTCGAGGGCGGCGCCTGGCCGGTCGAGACCTTCCGCTTCATCCCGGAAAGCCCTTCCGGCGCGTAGCCCGGTCTCTTCCTAGCTCTCGGGCGCCGGCCGGGCTCGCCGGCGATCCTCTCTCCCCGCTCGTCGTAGGCATAGACGCCGCGCCCCACCTTGCGTCCCAGGCGGCCGGCGCGCACGTGCTGCACGAGCAGCTGGTTGGGGCGGTAGGCCTCCCCCAGCGTGCGGTGCAGGAACTCCAGAATCGACAGCCGGACGTCCAGGCCGACCAGGTCGACCATCTCGAACGGCCCCATGGGGTGGTTGAGCCCGAGCTTCAGCGCCTTGTCGATGTCGGCGGCGCTGGCGACCCCCTCCTGCAGCATGCGGAAGGCCTCGTTGCCGATGAGGGCGTTGATGCGCGAGGTGACGAAGCCCGGCGCCTCGTTGACCAGCACGATCTCCTTGCCCATGCGCCGGCCCACCGCGTGCAGCGTCGCGAGCGTGGCGGGCGAGGTCGCCAGGCCGCGCACCAGCTCGATCAGCCGCATCACGTGCACGGGATTGAAGAAGTGCATGCCGGCGAAGCGCTCCGGCCGCCGCGTGGCGGCCGCCATCTCGGTGATCGACAGCGCCGAGGTGTTGCTCGCCAGCAGGGCGTGCTCGGGGGCGAGGCGGTCGACCTCCTGGAACAGCCGCACCTTGACCGCGATGTCTTCCGGCGCCGACTCGATCACCAGGTCGGCCGCGGCCACCGCCGCCGGCAGCTGCGCGGCCATGCGCAGGGCGGCGCGCGCCCGCTCGGCGGCCTCCGCCGCCACCTTCTTCAGCTCGACCCCTCTCGCCAGGTTGCGGTCGATCGCCGTCACCGCCTTGGCGAGCGCCGCCGCCTCGGGGTCGTAGAGGTGGGTGACGAAGCCGGCCAGCGCCGACACGTGGGCGATGCCGCGCCCCATGGTGCCGGCCCCCAGCACGGCGATGGTCCGGATGCCGGCCGTCGCGGTTGCCTCTGCCATGGGCTTCAGGACACCGGGATGCTGTGGACGCCGGTGATCTTGGCGGCCAGGTTGCGGAGCTCGTCGGCGATGGCCAGGGTGTTGCGGGTGGCGGCCATGGCGAGCTCCTGGAGGTCCGCGGTGACCGCGTACTTCTCGAGGATCTCGCGCCCCAGCCGGTGATGGTGCGCCTCCTCCGGCTGGATGACGTCCTCGTAGAGGTCTGCCGTCTGGTGGTCGCCGACCGAGCGGCAGAAGGCCACGAACTGGCGGTTCCGCACCTGGGCGATGGCCTCGCTGGCGAAGGGCCCGCCGGCGATGCGCTCGACGGTGGTGCGCAGGCCGCGCAGGTACTGGTAGAGCGGGCTGTGGCCCTCGGCCAGCGGGTCGAAGCCGGTGAGGTCCTCGCCGAGCCGGCCCAGGCGATCGCTGATCAGCCCGTAGTGCTTCATCTCGTCTCCGCACTGCAAGGCTAGGCACATCTTGGCGTCCACCTCGGGTGTCGAGGGCATCCAGAGGGCGGCCAGCTCGGATGCCTCGAGCTCGCTCTTCAACGCCAGGCGCAGCAGGTTGACCACGTCCACGCGCCCCTCGGACTCCGCTTCCAGCGTCTCGGTCTCCCCGAGCTGGGCGAAGAGGCGGTCCATCTCGGCCATCAGCTGTTCGACGAATTCCAGGCTGTTCAAGAGGATACCCTCCTTGTCCCAGGTCCCACCGGCGTTGCCAATACCGGGCGACGCGACTGCCGCGGCGACCTCGCTCCGCCCGCCGCTACGGTTCAGGTCTCCAACGTGCGCAGCACGGCGCGGATCGGCGAGGCGTCGAGCCCCGCCAGCTTGAGCGGCAGGGCGATCAGCTCGTAGACCCCTTCCGGCACGCCGTCGAGCAGCAGCCCCTCGAGGATCGCCACGCCGGCGCGCGCCAGTGCGTGGTGGGCGAGCAGCTCCTTGCTGTCGAAGGGGTCCACCGAGGGCGTGTCGAGGCCGACCAGCAGCACCCCCCGCGTGCCGAGCAGCGCCGCCAGCTCCGGCGACAGCGCGGTGAAGCGCTCGGGGAAGCTCTTGCGGTCGCGCACGCTGTCGCTGCGGAACAGCAGGCGGCGCGGGCTGGCGAGGTCGATCCCCTCGACGTGGCGGGGCTCGAGCAGCGCCGCCGCCGGCACCCTGATCACCCTGCACGGCCCCAGGTAGCGCTCGAGCGGCATCTCGCCAATCCCCTCGCCCCGCGGCTCGGTATGGAACGGCGCGTCGGTGTGGGCCCCGAGGTGCAGGGTGGTGGTGACCGCCGCCACGTTGACGCTGGCTCCCTCCGCTATCGACCAGGCCAACCGCGCCTGGAACGGCGTGTCCCCGGGCCAGACCGGGATCTCGGGCCGCACGGTGGGCGAGATGTCATAGAGCATGGCGCCCCTTCCTTCCAGTCTCCTGGATCATACGCTCCATTGCGGCAGCGCTGGCTGCCGCGCCCGGGTGCCCCGGAGCGGTGGTGTAGGATAGGGCTCCGGCCGGGCGCCGGGGAGGGGCATTGAGCGACGAGGACCAGGGACGGCGAGGCGGACGCGAGGTGCTGGTGGCCGAGCACCTGCCGGAGGCCGTCGAATCGACCGGCGAGCTCGACCCGGCGCAGCGCGCGACGGCGGAGCGCATCGCCCGCCACGTGCGGGGCATCCTGTCGGCGCTGGGGCTGGATCTCTCCGATCCCAACCTGATGGAGACCGACCGGCGGGTGGCGAGGATGTACCTCGAGATGTTCCACGGCCTTGCCGAGGGGGCGGAGCCCAAGGTCACCACCTTCCCGAACCAGGAAGGCTACAGCCACATGGTGATGGAGAAGAAGATCCCCTTCTACTCGCTGTGCGCCCATCACCTGGTGCCGTTCTACGGCCATGCGCACATCGCCTACATCCCCAACGACCGCATCCTGGGCCTGTCCAAGTTCTCCCGCATCCTCGAGTTCTACGCCAAGCGGCCGCAGCTGCAGGAGCGCATCACCGAGCAGGTGGTGACCTTCATCGACGAGCAGCTGCGGCCGCAGGGAGCGATGGTGGTGATCGAGGCCAGGCACCTGTGCGTCGAGATGCGCGGCGTCAAGAAGCCCGGCGCCCTGACCGTCACCTCCGCCCTGCGCGGCATCTTCCACCAGAGGCAGGTGCGTGAGGAGTTCCTCGATCTGCTGCGCCACGATTAGGGCGCTGGCGGCGGCGCTGGCGCTGGCTTGCCTGGCATGCGCGAGCGGCGGCGCCGCCGGCGGCTCGCTCGGCGCGATGGCCGACCTCACCAACCCGTTCCTCGGACCCGAGTACTCCGCCTGGCTGATCGGGCCGGTGGCGCGCATCGCCAGCCGGGACGAGATCAAGGCCTACCTCGCGCTGCACGACGATCGCGAGGCCGATGCCTTCATCCAGCAGTTCTGGGAGCGCCGCGGCCAGGTCGCCTCCGCCGGCGGCTTTCCGAGCCGGTCCGCGCGCGCCGTGTTCGAGGAGCGCGCGGCGGTGGCGGACAAGAAATACAGCGAGGCCGGGTTGCTCGGCCACCGCACCGATCGCGGCACCATCTTCGTCCTCTACGGCCTGCCCAGCCGGGGCGGCTTCGAGGTGGCGCAGAGACCGACCGACCCGCCGATCGAGGTCTGGCAATACGACGCCGGCGCACCTGCAGGCCTGGACGGGAAGCAGCCGGACCCGGTCTATCGCTTCGCCAAGCGCGGCGACCTGACCGTCTTCTACCACCCGCGGCCGGGGAGCCGGTTGACGCCCGCCCTGCCGCCGCCGCCCTGATGCGGTCCGACCGTCGCCGGCCCGGCCGCTCCCGATCACCTTCGCCGCACGAGAGACGACCATGACCGAGGCTCGCGCCGTGCTTGCCGGGACCGGGGTCGCCATCCCGCCGCTCGAGGTCGACAACCACATGGTGGCGCGCATCGTCGACACCAGCGACGAATGGATCCGCGAGCGCAGCGGCATCGTCACGCGCTACTTCGTCGAGCGCGGCGTCGCCTCCTCCGACCTCGGCGCCGAGGCCGCCCGCGCCGCCCTGGCCAACGCCGCCGTCGAGGCCGCGGAGGTCGACTACGTGGTGTGCGCCACCATGACCCCCGATCACTACTTCCCGGGCTCCGGCACTCTCATCCAGCAGAAGCTGGGCATCGGTCCCCTGCCGGTGCTGGACATCCGCCAGCAGTGCGCCGGCTTCGCCTACGGCATGCAGGTGGTGGACGCGCTCATCCGCAGCGGCATGGCACGCACCGTGCTGCTGGTGGGCGCCGACGTCCACACCTCATTGATGCCGTTCTCGGACCGCACCTTCGAGGTGCTGCACGGCCGTGATCCGGGTCCGCTGTCCCCGGAGGAGCTCGCCTGGAACGCGCGCTTCCGCCACCTGCTGGTGCTGTTCGGCGACGGCGCCGGCGCCATGGTCTTCCGGCGCGGCGGCCAGGGCGACGAGGACCGCGGCATCCTCGGCGCGGCGCTCTACGGCGACGGCAGCCTGCGCGACATCCTCTACGTTCCCGGCGGCGGCTCGCAGCGCCGCCCTTTCGTCACCTGCGAGATGGTCCAGCGCGGCGAGACCGTGCCGGTGATGGACGGCCGCGCGGTGTTCAAGCTGGCGGTGACCCGCATGCCCGAGGTCACCCGCCAGGTGCTGCGCCGCCGCGGCCTCGGCGTCGAGGACCTCGACCTGCTGGTCATGCACCAGGCCAACCTGCGCATCAACGAGGCCGCGCAGCGGGCGCTCAGCCTGCCCGACGAGAAGGTGCACAACAACATCCAGAGGTACGGCAACACCACCTCGGCGACCCTGCCGATCGCCTTCTACGAGGCGCAGCAGGCGGGCAAGGCGCCGGCCGGGGCCCTGGTGGCCTTCACCGCCCTGGGCGCCGGCCTGCACTGGGGCTCGGTGCTGATGCGCATCTAGCGCGACCCCACATGATCATGCCGGCCGCATCCGCTCCCGAGCCGATGGCGATCGCCGCCGCGCTCTCCCGGCGCGTCATGGGCCAGGAGGAGGCGGTGCGCGAGATGTCGATCGCGCTCGCCAAGCAGCTGGCCGGGCTGCGCGTGGGCAACATCCTGATGATCGGCTCCTCCGGCACCGGCAAGACGACGCTGATGCGCGCCGTCGAGGGCTACCTCGCGGCCGAGCCGGAGCTCGCCGGCCGCTCCGCGGTGGTGCGCATCCATGCCAACGTGCTGGGCGAGGAGGCGGAGCGCGGCCGCCCCGGCGAGGCGGTCGTGGGACGCCTGCTGGCTCGCGCCCGTGAGCAGCTGGGCCCGGCGGCGCCGCTGGCCGACCTGTTGCGCCGCGCCGGCTCCGGCCTGGTGTTCGTCGACGAGGTGGACAAGATCCGCGCCCGGGTGGGCGAGCTGCCGAACGTCGCCGGCATCCGCGCCCAGGAGGCCTTGCTGACGCTGATCGAGAACGAGGCGGTGGAGCTCGAGCTGCCGGCGTGGGCCGGGGGCGGCGCCGCCACCATCGACTCGTCGGGGCTGCTGTTCGTCTGCGCCGGCGCCTTCGAGGGCCTCTACGACGCGGTGTACGACCGGGTCACCATCGGCAAGGACCGCGGCGCGCTGCAGCCGGTCACCGTCGTCGAGGGGCCCAAGGTGCGCGAGCAGACGGTGTTCCAGCTGCGCCGCTGGCTGCACAACGAAGACCTCTTCGAGTACGGCATGAGCCCGCAGTTCCTGTCGCGTTTCGACGCGGTGGTGCTGCTCAACGACCTCAGCCTCGACGACCTGGTGCGCATCTTCCTCGAGGCCCCGGACTCCGCCTATCACCAGGCGTGCGCCTATTTCGCCAGCCGCGGCATCCACCTGGCGCTGTCGCCGGCCGCGGTGCGCCGCATCGCGCTCGAGGCCTCCCGGCACCCCCGGCTCGGCGCGCGGGCGCTCAAGGAAGTCTTCCGCCGCGTGGTGCGCGATCACGAGTTCGACCCCGGCGCCGCGGCCGCCGGCGGCGCCCTGCTGCTCGACCTGCCGGAGATCGAGGCGGCGCTGGCGCGCTAGTAGCGCTGTCGGCTAGCCCGGCTCGACGGCGGCCTGCCGCCCGCCGCGTTGGCGGCGCGCCGTGCGCAGCTCGAGCAGCCGCGCCCGCCGGCGGCGCGCCCGCAGCCACTGCGGCACCAGCGTCACCGCCACCAGCAGCGCGATCGGCACCGCCAGCCTGGGCAGCTGCGCGCTGATCTGGGTGAAGAGGTCGCCGCGCCGGCCTGCCATCGCCCGCGCCACGGCGGCGAAGAAGAAGGTGTAGATGGTCACCGTCGGGGTGATGCCGACGGCGGTCGAGGCCAGGAACAGCGGCGGCGGCACGCCGGCCAGGGCGGCGCCATAGTTGACCAGCGGGAAGGGGAGCGGCAGGAAGCGCACCGCTACCAGGTTCCAGAAGCCGCGGCGGCCGATGGCGAGCTCGACCTTGCGCAGCCGGCGACCGGCCACGTGGCGCACGAAGTCGCGGCCCAGGAGGCGCCCGAGGAAGTAGCTCGCCGCGCCTCCCAGGATGACCCCGAGCACGTTATAGACCGAGCCGGCGGCGCCGCCGAAGACCACGCCGCCGGCGATCATCAGCGGCGTCGCCGGCAGGCCCAGCGGCGACAGCACGAGGTACCCGCCGACGAGCAGGGCCGGCGCCCACCACGCCTGGCGCAGCCCGGCGATGGCGGCGAGCAGCGCCGGGCCCGAGAGGTAGCCGGCCAGCGGCGTCCAGCGCACCGCGGCATAGCCGCCGGCGAGCAGCACCGGCAGCAGCAGGAAGCGCAGCAGGGCGGAGCGGCGGGCCGTCAAGCGGAGCGCCCGGAAGGGGCCGCGGGCTTGGCGGGTGCGGGCGGCAGGTGCAAGAACTCCCGCATGTGCCGGTCGAGCGCTTCCTGTGCCGCCGGGTCCATGAAGTTGAGGCGCAGCTCGTTGATGACCATCACCTCGGCGCGGCTCCACTCCGCCCAGCAGTCGGCGCAGACCTGGGCCTGCACCTCGCGGCCGGCCGCGCCTGGCAGCGGCGGGCGGGGCAACCGCGGGGCGCCGGCGCGGCCGCAGCGGACGCACGGTTGCTCCGCGGCGGGTGGCTGCGACGTGGCGGGCGCGGCCGGCGCGGGCGATGCCGGCGATCCCGGCGATCCCGGTGATCCGGGCGATCCCGGCGATTCCGGCGATTCCGGCGGCCCGCTCAACGCACCTCTCCCGGCAGCACGATGCGGCTCTCGGCGCGCTGCAGCACCTCGCGCGGCACCCGCACCACCAGCACCAGGTCGTGGCCTTCCTGCGGCGCCCCCTTCAGGCTCTTGACCAGGTCGTCGGGCACCGCGAGCTTGACGTAGGCCGGCCGCTTGGGATTCTGCCGCGCGCTCTCGAGCACCAGCTCCTGCATCGGCATCAGCTCGACTCTCTCCGGGTACTTCTCGAGCGCGAAGGTGAGGGCCTTGCGGGGATCGTCCATGGCTGGATTGTACTCGGCGCCGGTCAGCCGACGGGCGCGTCCGAGCGCGCCGGCTCCGGCGCCTGCAACGACGGGCCGCCGGCGGCTCCGCCGGCCGCGGGCGCGGCGTCCAGCGCCCGGCGGAAGAACTCGATGGTGCGCACCAGGCCCTCCTCGAGGGGGACCAGCGGCTCCCAGCCGAGGCGCGTGCGGGCCAGGGTGATGTCCGGCTGCCGGGTCTGCGGGTCGTCGACCGGCAGCGGCTTGAAGACGATGGGGCTCGCGCCGGCCGTCCTCCCCCCGGTCCCCTCCGGCCCCCCGGTCCCCCCGGCTCCTCCTGCTCCCGCCGCTCCCCCTGCTCCCGTCGCTCCAACAACTCGGCGGATGGTCTCGGCGAACTCGAGGATCGTCATCTCGTGCGGGTTGCCGATGTTGACCGGCAGCGCCAGGTCGGACAGCAACAGCCGGTAGAGGCCCTCCACCAGGTCGTCGACGTAGCAGAACGACCGCGTCTGGTTGCCCTGCCCGAACACCGTCAGCGGCTCGCCGCGCAGCGCCTGCTGGATGAACGCCGGCACCACCCGTCCGTCGCGCAGGCGCATCCGCGGCCCGTAGGTGTTGAAGATGCGCACGATGCGCACCGCCAGGCCGTGATAGCGGTGGTAGGCCATGGTCATCGCCTCGGCGAACCGCTTCGCCTCGTCATAGACGCCGCGCGGACCGACCGGGTTGACGTTGCCCCAGTAGCTCTCCCGCTGCGGGTGCTCCTTGGGGTCGCCGTAGACCTCGGAGGTGGAGGCGAGCAGGAAGCGGGCCCCCTTGGCCCGCGCCAGGCCCAGGGCGTTGTGGGTGCCGAGCGAGCCCACCTTGAGGGTCTGGATGGGCAGCTCCAGGTAGTCGATCGGCGACGCCGGAGAGGCGAAGTGGAGGACGTAGGCGACCTGCCCGGGGACCTCGAACGGCGTGGTGACGTCGTGCTGCAGGAACTCGAAATCCGGGCGGCCGAGCAGGTGGGCGACGTTGTCGCGGTTGCCGGTCAGCAGGTTGTCGACGCAGACCACCTCGTGCCCCTCGCGCAGCAGCCGGTCGCAGAGGTGGGAGCCGAGGAAGCCGGCGCCGCCGGTGATCACCGCCCGGCTCATGCCGGCGCCTCCTCCGGCCGGTCGGCGGGGACGGCGACCGGCCTGGGCTTGGCGGCGCCGGCCGCCGGCTCCGGGACCGGCGCGGCCGCCGGCTCCCGCCCCGGCGCGGCCGCCGGCTCCCGCGCCGGCGCGGCCCCCGGCTCCGTCCCCGGTGCGGTCACCGCCGCGGCCACCGCCGGAGCGGCCGCCTCGGGGCGCGCCACCGGGCGGCCGACCGAGATGTACTCGAAGCTCGCCGCCGCCATCTTCTCGGGCGCGTAGAGGTTGCGCAGGTCCACCACCAGGGGCCGGCGCAGCAGCGAGTGGAGCCGGTCGAGCTCGAGCTTGCGGAACTGGTTCCATTCGGTGCAGATGACCAGCGCGTCGCTGCCGCGCGCGGCCTCGTAGGCATTGTCGCAATAGTGCACGGCGGGAAACAGCGGCCGGCAGGCGGGCATGGCCTCCGGGTCGAAGGCGCGGACGGTGGCGCCGGCGTCGAGCAGCCCCTGCACGATCGGCAGCGCCGGCGACTCGCGGATGTCGTCGGTGTTGGGCTTGAACGACAGGCCGAGCACCGCCACGGTGCGGCCGGCGACGGCTCCCAGGGCGCGCTCGATCTTGGTCACCATGCGAGCCTTGGTCGCCTCGTTGACGTCCAGCACCGCCTCGATGATGCGGAAGGCGAGCCCCTGGTCGCGGGCGATCTGCGCCACCGCCCGCGTGTCCTTGGGGAAGCACGAGCCGCCGAAGCCCGGGCCGGCGGCCAGGAACCTCGGGCCGATGCGGTTGTCCAGGCCCATGCCGCGCGACACCACCTCGACGTCGGCGCCCAGCGCCTCGCACAGCTCGGCCACCTCGTTGATGAACGAGATCTTGGTGGCCAGGAAGCCGTTCGAGGCGTACTTGATCAGCTCGGCGCTCTCGACGTCGGTGATCACGAACGGCACGTCGGCGGCGACGAGCGGCGAGTAGACGTCGAGCATCATCTCGATCGCGCGCTGATCGCGCGAGCCGATGACCACGCGGTCGGGGTGCATGAAGTCCTCGATCGCCGAGCCCTCGCGCAGGAACTCCGGGTTGGACACCACGGCGAACGGGTGCTGGCCGCCGGCGCCGTCGCGCACGATGGCCTCGATCATCTTGCCGGTGCCGATCGGCACCGTGCTCTTGGTGACGATGACCTTGTAGCCGTTGAGGTGCTCCGAGATCGACGCCGCGACCTCGCGGATGAAGGTGAGGTCCGCCGAGCCGTCGCTCTTGGGCGGCGTGCCGACGGCGATGAAGATCGCCTGCGCCTCCTCGATGGCCGGCGGCAGGTCGGTCGAGAAGCGCAGCCGCCCCTCGTCCATGTTCTTCTGCACCAGGGTGTCGAGCCCGGGCTCGTAGATCGGCACCTTGCCCGCGGACAGCGCCGCGACCTTGGCGGCATCCTTGTCGACGCCGACCACGTGCATGCCGAAGTCGGCCAGGCACGCCCCGGTGACCAGGCCGACGTACCCGCTTCCAACCACGCAGATGTTCATTCGCCTGAGCCCTCACCGCCGGAGCCTGGCCCTTCCTGTGCCACGCGCGCCCGAGCCAGCTGCTCTCGTGAGACATCGATCCGTCTCATGCCGGATCCGCCAGAGGATGGGAAGCCACGCTCGCGGGTGCCGCCTGCTGCTCTCGATACCAGCGGACGAAGCGCCGCAAGCCTTCCCGGATAGGGACCTTGGGGGAGTAGCCCAACAGCCGCGCCGCCTTGCCGACATCGGCATAGGTGATCGGAACGTCTCCGGGCTGGGCGGCAAGATACTCGATGCGCGGTTCGACGGCAAGCTCCTCGGCGAGCCACAGCACCAGGTCCGAGAGCGCGGTGGTGTCGGCGCCGCCCAGGTTCAAGACCTCGAACTCCGGCGCCAGCGCGAGCGTCGCCAGGAGGCCGTCCACGATGTCGTCGACGTAGGTGTAGTCGCGGCGGCTCGAGCCGTCGCCGTACATCGGCACCGGCCGGCCGCGGGCCAGCAGGTCGGTGAACTTGTGGATCGCCATCTCCGGCCGCTGCGCCGGGCCGTAGACGGTGAAGAAGCGCAGGCAGGCGACGCGCAGGCCGTAGAGATGGTGGTAGTTGTAGCAGAGCAGCTCGCCGCTGCGCTTGGTGGTGGCGTAAGGGCTGATCGGCCGGTCCACCGGGTCGTCCTCGGCGAAGGGCACCTTGGTGTTGATGCCGTAGACGGACGACGAGGAGCCGAACAAGAAGAGGCGCGGGCCGTGGCGGCGGGCCGCCTCGAGCAGCCGCAGCGTGCCGACGCAGTTGACGTCCTCGTAGAGCACCGGCTCGCGCAGGCTCGGGCGTACCCCGGCGCGCGCGGCCAGGTGCACCACCGCGTCGAAGGCCCCGGCGGCGAACAGCCGGTCGACCAGGGCGGCGTCGCGGATGTCGCCCTCGACCAGCCGCAAGCGGTCGCGGCGGGCCGGCTCCGGCACCGCGGCCGCGGCCGCGGCGGCGGCGGCAGCCGGCTCGGCCAGCAGCCAGGCGACGTTCTGGCGCTTGCGCGCCGGATCGTAGAAGTCGTTGAAGTCGTCGAGCACCGTCACCCGATCGCCGCGGGCGAGCAGGCGCCGCGCCAGGTGAGAGCCGATGAAGCCGGCGCCGCCGGTGACCAGGACGTGAGAGGACATGCGTCGGGGGCTCAGCCCTGCCGGAGGCCGGGCCGGAGAGAGACGGCGGGCGCGCCCGGCGGTGCGGGCGGGGCGGCGGCGGGCGGTTGACCCGCGGGTGGCGGGCCGGCGGGCGATTGACCCGCGGGCGATTGGCCGGTGGGCGCCTGGCCGGCGAGCGGCGAGCCGGCGGCCGGCGGGCCGGCGGGTGGCGGCGATGAGCTCATGGGCGTCGGCGGCGGCGGCGATGGCGGCGGCGTCTCTCTTGGCGCCGCCGGCGGCTCCTTTGGCGGCGGCGTCTCCCGTGGGGAGGCGGAGGGTTGGCTGCCGCCGCCGCCGCTCCCCTGGCCCCGCTGCCCCCGCTGATCCCGCATTGCGTCCTGGTAGCGTTGCTTGATGCCTGCCTTCTGGCGGTTCTGGATGAGCCAGCGCAGCATGGGGGACTTGTTCACCCCCACGATAACATCGTTGATCGCCTCGTAGACCGCGGGGTCGTTGAGCAGCCGGGCTGCCGAGCCGTTGCCTTCGACCAGGCGGTCCGACACGGTGTCCAGGTGCTGCACGATCTCGCGCAGCTTGTCGGTGATCTCGCGGCCGTAGGCCTGGTCCTCGATCAGCTTGGGCAGCAGCGCCTGGCTGCCGCCGAAGCGGGCGGTCAGCTGCTTCAGGTCCTTGCTGGCGCCGTCCAGGTTCGCCAGCGTCTCGTCCAGCCTGGTACGCTCGCCGGCGTCGTTGAGCAGCGCCGGCAGAGGCCCGGGACCGTGCTCGGCGCTCGCCAGCACGCTATCCAGGCGCTCGACCGCGCTGCTCAGCCGGGCTGCCAGCTGGCGGTCTTTCACCAGGCGCGGCAGGACGCCGTCGCCATGGTCGAGCTCGTCCGTCACCCGCTGCAGGTTGTCCAAGGTCGCGATCGCCGACTGCCGGAGCTGCTTGCCGGCCGCGGTGGGCGAGGTCAGCTCCCCCAGCAGGCCCTCGCCTCTGTCGATCCTGGCGAGGATGTGCTGGAGAGAGTGCGAGATCTGGGTCACGTTGCCGATCACGTCCTCGCCGGAGGCCACCAGGGCTTCGAGGTTGGGCTGCGAGGCGACCGGGATCTCGCCCTCGTCGGGGATGGCGGGATACTTGGTGGAGCCGGAGTTGAGCTCGATGTACTTGTCGCCCAGCAGGCCGACGGTCGAGATCTTCGCCTTGGTGGCCGGCTCGGCACTGGTCGCCGGCGGCGCCGCGGACGCCGGCGTCTGCGGCGCGCGCAGGCGCTCGCTGTAGGTGCGGTCGACCTGCAGCCAGACGTCGATCTCGCGCTGCTCGGGGTTCCTGGGCAGCACCACCTTGGAGACGGTGCCGACGTTGACGCCGTCGAGCGTCACCGCGGCGCCGGGAGCGAGGCCGCCGACCTGGGAGAAGCGCACGAAGTAGCTGGTCTTGCGCGAGAAGAAGTTGTTGCGGTCGCCGACGACCACCAGGCCGACGGCGAGCACCGCCATGGCGACCAGGACCACCAGCCCGACCTTGAGCTCACGCGCCATCGTCGTCGTCCTCCTCGAGCTCCCGCCCTGCCAGGAAGCTGGTCAGCTCCGGATCGGAGCTGCGCTCCGCGGCGGCCCAATCGCCGATGAAGCAGAAGTGCCCCCCGGTGAGATAGGCGAGACGGTCGCCGACGCGCCGCGCCAGGGCCAGGTCGTGGGTGACCACCACCTGCGTGACCTCGAGGTGGCGGTGGATGTCCCTGATCAGGTGGCCGATCGCGGCCGAGGTCAACGGGTCGAGCCCGGTGGTGGGCTCGTCGTAGAGCACCACCTCGGGGTCGAGCGCCAGGGAGCGGGCGAGAGCGGCGCGCTTGCGCATACCGCCGGAGAGATCGGAGGGCATCCTGGGGCCGACCTCGGGCAGCTTCACCATGCCGAGCTTCTCCTGCACCTTGGCGGCGATCTCCTCCTCGGTGAGCCGGGTGTGCTCGCGCAGCGGGAAGGCGACGTTGTCGAACACCGTCATCGAGTCGAACAGCGCGCCGCCCTGGAACAGCATGGCGATGCGGCGGCGTATCGGATAGAGCTCGCGCTCCTCGAGCTTGGTGATCTCGGTGCCGTCGAAGACGACGCTGCCGCCGTCGGGCCGGTCCAGCCCGTTGAGCTGGCGGAAGGTCACGCTCTTGCCGCTGCCGGAGCGGCCGAGGATCACGAAGGTCTCGCCGCGCAGGATCTCGAAATCGAGGCCGTCGAGCACCTTGCGCCCGCCGAAGACCTTGGTCAGGCCGCGGACGACGAACAACGGCTGGCCGGGAGCCGCGCCCGCCGCCAGCTCGGGCGCCGCCGGGCGCACCGGCGGCCCTGCGGCCTGTGCCGGCCCTGCCGGCCCAGCTAGCCCTACCGGTCCTGCTGCCTCTGCTGGCTCTACTGGCTCTAATTGGCGTGAGCGGTCTGGTGGCATCGTCGGTTCCCGTCAGCTGACGGCGAGGAAGAAGAGCCGCGTCAGGAAGTAGTCCGAGATCATGATGGCGATCGACACCGTCACCACCGTGTTGGTGGTCGCGCGGCCGACGCCGTCGGCGCCGCCCGCGGTGTGGAGGCCGTTGTAGCAGCCGATGATGGCGATGATGTAAGCGAAGCAGAACGACTTGCCGAAACCGCTCACGACGTCGGCCAGGGTCAGGTTGTTGGCGATGTTGTTGAGGTAGACGGAGGCCTGCACGTTGAGCTGGAACACGGCCACCAGGAGCCCGCCGAAGATGCCCAGGCCGCAGCCGATCGCGGTCAGCGACGGCAGCATCACCAGGACCGCGCCGAGCTTCGGCCCCACCAGCTTCTTGACCGGATCGACGGCCATCGAGCGCATGGCGTCGATCTGCTCGGTCACCGTCATGGTGCCGATTTCGGCGGTCATCCCCGAGCCGATGCGGCCGCCGACGATGAGCGCCGTCAGCACCGGCCCGAGCTCGCGCACCAGCGACTTGGCCACCACCGAGCCGATGTAGTACTTCACTCCCAGCTCCGGCAGGCTATAGGCGGTCTGCAGCGCCAGCACCATGCCGGTGAAGGTCGTGGCGACGCCGGCGACGCCCAGGGAGCCGACACCCAGCTGCTCCATCTGCGCGAACCAGAGCTTGATCTCGAGCGGTCTCGCGGCCATGGCGGCGAAGGCCCGCACGGTGAGCAGGGCGATCTCGCCGGTGCGCACCGCGAAGGCCGACAGCGGCCGGGCGCTCACCGGCACACCGGTCGCCAGCAGGCGGCGTGAGCGAGCCCGAAACCGAGATCGGCGGCGGCCAGCGGCAGGAGGCCGGCGAGGCCCGGGCCGCGCCAGGCGGCGGCGGCGAGCACCAGCCCGCCGAGGATGCGGCCGCCGGCCGCCACCGCCACCACCCCGGCGTAACGGCGGGGCTCGCGGGAGGCCAGCAGGTAGAGGCTGGCGAGCATCAGCAGCAGCACCGCCATGATCCACAGGTAGAAGGCGCCCCGAGGCAGCGGCGGCAGCGGCAGCCGCAGCAGGCGGGCGGGCAAGCCGGGCGCGGCCACCATCAGCACCGCGAAGGCGGCGTCGTAGAGGGCGCCCAGGACCAGGCTCGCGCGCAGCAGCGCCAGGAAGGGGAAGCGGCGGCCGCGGCCGCGCGGGCGGGCCGCGGCGCTGCCTGCCGTTCGGGCCGGAAGCTCCATGGCGGCTGAGCTTATCCTGCCCGCTCCGGTTTACGCGCCGCGGAGGCGGCGCGCTCGCCCGGCTGCCCAGCGCCCCGGCCCCCCGCAATCATCGCGATGGTCGATAATGCGTGCCACCAGGAGATCGGCCCCTTTGAGCTCAGCCAACCCCACGACCCGCGGCCGGGCGTCCATGCTCGGCAAGGCGCTGGCCACCACGGCCGGCAACCTCTTCCTGCTGCTCGGCAGCCTGGTGCTCGGCATCGTCACCATCGCCGCCGGCTGGCTGCCGCCGCGCGGCCGCTGGGCGTTGGCGGTGACGCGGGCCTGGGCCGCCGGCCTGCTGCGCGTGAGCGGCGTGCGCCTGGTGGTCCATCGCGCCGCGGAGCTGGACCCGGGGTCGAGCTATGTCTATCTCGCCAATCACCAGAGCCTGTTCGACATCCCGGCTCTCCTGCTGGCGGTGCCGGGGAGGTTCAGGATGGTGGCCAAGCAGAGCCTGTTCCGCATCCCCGTCTTCGGCTGGGCCCTGCAGGCGGCGGGCTTCGTCTCGGTGGACCGCGCCGACCGGACGGCGGCGCGCCAATCCTTCGCCGCCGCCGAGCGGCGGCTGCGCTCGGGCGGCTCGATCCTGCTCTTCCCGGAGGGCACGCGCTCGACCGGCGACACCTTGCTGCCGTTCAAGCGCGGCGGTTTCCTGCTCGCGCTGCGCACCGGCCTGCCGATCGTGCCGGTGGGCATCCGCGGCACGCGGGCGGTGCAGGCGCGCGGGCAGCGCTCGATCCAGCCCGGGGTCGTCGAGGTGCGCTTCGGGGCGCCGATCGTGGTGGCAGACTTCGGCGTCCGCCGCAAGCGTGAGCTGATGGCCGAGGTGCGGAGCCGGCTGGCCGAGCTCGCCGGCATGCGCCCGGGCGAGGTCGCCGAAGCCGGATGATGGTACGCTTCCCAGCCCGCGGGCCCTGCCGGCGAGCGCGGGAGACAGGAAGCCTCTAGCATGACCAGCGATACCGAGGCCAAGGTGTGGGAGGCCCTGAAGACCGTGCGCTTCCCGGGGATGAGCCGGGACATCGTCTCGTTCGGCTTCGTGCACCACGTGGAGGTGTCGGGCAGCGAGGTGGCCGTGGGCCTGCAGATGTCCACCCACAACCCGGCGGCCGCGGAGAAGGTGAGAGGCGAGGCGGAGCGGGCGGTGCGGGGGGTCCCGGGGATCTCCGGCGCGCAGGTGACGATCGACATGCAGCGCCCCGCGGCGCCCGCCGGACGCGAGGAGGCGGCGCAGCGGGCCATCGCCCAGGACGCCAACCTCGCCCCGGGGGTGCGGCACATGGTGGCGGTGGCCAGCGGCAAGGGGGGCGTCGGCAAGTCGACGGTGGCCGCCAACCTGGCGGTGCGCCTGGGGCAGCTCGGCTACCGCGTGGGACTGCTCGACGCCGACATCTACGGCCCCTCGGTGCCGACCATGTTCGGCATCCGCGACAAGCCGCTGATCGTCGGCAACCGCATCGTGCCGTTCGATAAGTACGGCATCAGCCTGATGTCGCTCGGCTTCATCCTGGACGCCGACACGCCGGTGATCTGGCGGGGACCGATGGTGACGCGCGCCTTGGAGCAGATGCTCGGCGACGTCGAGTGGGGGACTCTGGACTACCTGATCCTCGACCTGCCGCCCGGCACCGGCGACGCGCAGCTGACGCTGACCCAGAAAGTGCCGCTCGCCGGGGCGGTGATCGTCACCACGCCCCAGGACGTCGCCTTGATCGACGCCCGCAAGGGGCTGGCGATGTTCAAGAAGGTCAACGTGCCGGTGATCGGCATCGTCGAGAACATGTCGTCTTTCGTCTGCCCGCATTGCGGCCAGGTCACCGACATCTTCAAGAAGGGCGGCGGTGAGAGGACGGCCGAGCTCCTCGGTACCGCCTTCCTGGGAGCGATCCCGCTCGACCCGAAGATCGTCCTGGGCGGCGACAGCGGCGTCCCCATCGTCGTTGCCGAGCCCCAGGGCCCCCACGCCGACGCCTTCCGCCTGGTCGCGGAGGCGGTCGTCGAGGAGGTGTCGCGCCACAGCGCCGCGCGGCCGAAGCTCTCGATCTTCTGAGCGGTGGCGCCGGTGGGCGGTCCTCGAGAGGGCGAGGCGCGGGTGGCGGAGTCCGGCGAGGCGGCCTTCGCGCCGGTTTCCAGCCGCCTCGTCGCCCTGCTCGCGGATGCCCACCTGAGCGGCCCCGGCGGCCCTGCCGGCCCCCTGGTACGGCAGCTCGAAGCCCTGCCGGCGGCCGGCTGCCGCCGCCTGGTGGTGATGGGAGACCTGTTCCAGGCCTGGGTCGGCCACCGGCGCTTCGAGACCCCCGACATCGCCGAGGTGGTGGCCGCGTTGCGCGGCCTGCGGCGGGCCGGGCTCCGCATCGACTACGTCGAAGGCAATCGGGACTTCTTCCTCGCCGGCAGTCCCTATGCCGACGCCTTCGATGCGGTGGCGGCCGAGGTCGCCTTCGAGGATGCCGGAGTGCGCTACCTGGCGGTGCACGGCGACGGCCTGGTCGGCAGCGACTGGCAGTACCTCCTGTGGCGCCGGCTGTCGAAGAGCGGCCTGAGCCGCCTGCTGGCCGGCCGGCTTCCGGCCCCTCTCGCCCGGCGCATGGTCGGCTCCACCGAGCGCCGGCTCTCCCGCACCAACTTCAGGCACCGCCGCCGCCTGCCCGAGGCCGCCATCCGCCGCTACGCCGAGCGCCGCCTTGCGGAGGGCCATGACGTCCTGCTCCTCGGCCACTTCCACGTCGCCCGCGCCTGGCCGGTCGCCGGCGGCGAGGTCCGCCTGCTCGCCGCCTGGTTCAAGACGCGCGCCCTCGAATGGCTGCCGGCCGCGCCGGCGCCGCCGGCCGGCGCCGAGGCGGCCTCGGCGGCAACGCCGGCGGAAGCCGGCACTGACGCATCGGTTGGCAGTGAAATTCGCTGAGCGGCGGGGTCGAGACGCCAGCCGAAGCGACGTGAAGCGAAGCTAGACTAAGCCGGGGCCTCGAACTTGAGGCTGGGATCGGCCTGGGCGCGCCGCAGGAAATCGGCGATCTTGCCGGCCACTTCGATCCCCAGCCGCTCTGCCTCGACGGCCTGCTCGAGGAACATCAGCGCGGCCAGCGCTTCGCGATGGATCTGCCGGGAAGCGAAGATGGGCAGCGTCTCGGTCGCCAGCCGCTTGAGCTCAGCCGTCCTGTCTTGCTCGGCATAGAGGATCGCCACCTCGAGCGAGACCAGCGCCGCTTCGTAGGGGAGGCCATCGGCAAGGAACCTTTCGCGGGCCGCCAGGAAAAGCGCCTCGGCTGAATCGCTCTGCCCCAGGCCATGCTCGATCTTGCCCTTGGTCCATAGACGGCGGCTGCCGTAGTAGGAGTCGTCGTCATACTTTCGGTACAGCGCGCGAGCCTTTCCGTAGAGCCCGCGCGCTTCGATGAACCGCCCCATGTCGGCCAGAGCATTGATCAAGTTGCTCCATGCGCACAGGAGCACCCGCTCATCCTGTGCCGGGTCGATCAGGCTGAGCGAATCCTGCAGCATGCTGATCGCGGCCTCCGGCTCACCGGCGACGATGTAGACGTTGGCGAGGTTCACCTGGCTTTTGCCCGCACGATGCTCATCTCCCTGGCGCCGGAAGATGGAGATGCAGCGCTTCAGCAGCTGGATCGCCTCATCGAAGCGGCGCTGCTCGCTGCGCAGCGACGCCTTGAGATCCAGGAAAACGGCACGCTCGAGGGCTTCGTGGGTCCCGAGCTTCAAGTGCAAGTAGGCGACGGTGAACGCCTCGTCGGCGCCGGCGAAATCTCCTGCTATACGTCGAAGGTTCGCGACGTAAGACCATGCCCTCGCCAGCAAATCCTCGATGAGCTCCGAGGTGTAGTAGGCGGCGTCGAGGTGAGCCGCCAGCTCGATCGCCAGGCGCGCAAGCTCCTCGGCATCGCCCCGCGAGGCGCGCATCTTCCAGCTGCGCTCGAGCAGTAGCTCGTAGACGCCCCAGGTCTGGAAACGCGCCGAGTTGGCCAGCAGCAGCTTGCGCTTCTCGGGCTGCACCGCGAGCAGCTCCGCCAGCAGCGCCGGCGCATCGCCGCGCTCCTCGTGGAGCGCACCAGCTCTTTCCAGGTACTTCCGCTCGCTCCGCTCGATCGCCGCGCCATAGTCCATCGCGGCGTCTTCTCGAACCTCCTGCGAGGCCGGGAGGGTCATAGGGCCAGCACCGGTCATCCCACGAGCAGCTCCGGGCGTGGGCATGCGCATGCGAACGTCGTGGAGCAGCGACAGGCCGCCCAACTTGGATTGGCACTGTGCGCAAGTCGCCAGATGCAGCGCTAGGGAGCGCTCATGCCGCACGAGGCCGCAAAGAATATCTTCAAGTAGTAAATCACCGGGATGGATCTTCACCAGACATCGCCTCCCTAAACATTGCACACCGCTCGATATCAGGTGCCCAACCCTGCGGGTTTAGACCCGGCTCACGGGTGAGTACCTGCTCCCGGCCAAGGCTCGGCGGTGCCAAACTGGGCCAGGAGTGCCTGCGAGACGGTTCATGGCAGTGGCAGCTAGACTACCACTTCTACTAAGGAAAGGTTACCTGGAAGGGCCAAAGCGGGACAAAGAAGTGGCCGGAGGGCGCCGGTTACGGGAACCGGCGCCTCCCTCAGAGCATCTCTCCCAAGCACCTGGCCACTGGCTGCATGGCTCTCAACCGGCCAACCTGCTGGCTATCGCTGGGCTCCGCGAAGCCCCGGGTGCCTGTGACTGTTGCCGTGGCCTCCATTGGGATCCCCGCCTGCGCTGCCTTTCGCCAACGCTCCGGTCACCTGGGTTGCCTGGACCGCCACCATGTGGCCGAGGCTGGCCAGCTGGCCGGTGAGCCACCCCCACGCGGCGCTGAGGACGTCCCCTGCAAAGGCGTCGTTGGCTGGCCGAGACCCCAGGGGTAGGGCCACGGCGGCCTGGCCTGCCAGGCTGACCAGCAGGGCCAGGACGGCTACGAGAGCGGTGCTGCGGTTCTTGCGGGGCATAGGCGAATCACTCCTTCCGGCACTCCTCGCGCGCGGCCTCCAATGGCCGGTCGCGGGAAGCGCGTCGATCAAGAGTGGCACTGTCTCGAACGAACCGGGCCGAAGCGCCTGATTACGCACCTCATCTTTGCAGCTTCGCCTACACGAATTGGTGGTATTTTGGAGATAACGGGCTGCTCGGAACCACCTGGAGGGCATGGCGTTCCGTCCCCCGCGGCCGGCGCCAGGGCGAGACGCGGCTGCTAAACTGCCCGGCGCCATGTCGCTCCGCGTCACCATGCTCGGCAGCGGCACCTCGACCGGGGTGCCGGTGATCGGTTGCAGCTGCGCGGTGTGCACCTCCGCGAACCCGCGCAACAAGCGCTGGCGCCCGGGACTCAAGCTGGAGATGGACGGTCAGGTGGTGCTCGTCGACACGCCGACCGACCTGCGCGAGCAGGCCCTGCGCTTCGGCTTGCCGCGGGTCGACGCGGTGGTGTTCACCCACGCCCACGCCGATCACGTCTTTGGCCTCGACGACGTGCGCATCTTCAACTTCCGCCAGCGCTCGCCCATCCCCTGTTATGGCTCGGCGGGGACGCTTCGGGCCCTGCGCCGCACCTTCGCCTATGTGTTCGAGCAAGGACAGGAGGGGGGCGGCAAGCCGCAGCTCGAGCTGATCGAGGTCAACGGCAACTTCGCGCTGCTCGGCAGGACGGTGGTGCCGGTGCCGGTGTGGCATGGTGACCTCGAAGTATACGGCTATCGCTTCGGTAATTTCGCGTATGTAACCGATTGCAATGTGATTCCCGAGAGCAGCTTCGAGCTGCTGGAAGGCGTCGACGTGCTGATCCTCGACGCGCTGCGCTACCGCCCGCACTCGACCCATTTCTCGGTGAGCGAAGCGATGGGGGTGGCGGCGCGCGTCGGCGCCTCCCGGACCATCCTCACCCACCTCGCCCACGAGATCGATCACGATTCACCCGCCGTGGCGCTGCCGCCCGGCGTCGAGTTCGGTTATGACGGCCTCG
>Ga0307479_10000478_pt1 | contig 35682 bp, 29 predicted proteins | sample atmos_gasesECM4C_FD_203743 | JGI IMG/M metagenome (GOLD analysis project Ga0307479, IMG submission 203743) | Hardwood forest soil microbial communities from Morgan-Monroe State Forest, Indiana, United States - atmos_gasesECM4C_515 | ecosystem: Environmental > Terrestrial > Soil > Temperate...
AGATGGAAGACCCTGCGATTGTCAGCGACAGCGAGCGCCTGATCGCGGCTCACGCCGAGATGGAAGAAGCCCAGGAAAAAGTGGACACCCTGTACGCACGCTGGGCCGAACTTGAGAAGAAGAAAACCTGAAATACCGCGCCCTCCAAAGTTACCCCGAAGGCTCGCCTCAGCGCGCAAGACAAAAAGCGATGATCGTGTTTCCGCTCACTCCGCTACTTTTTTCGAGCTTTTTCAACAACTTTGTTTCCAGGTCGCCGGGGTCAGGCTTCATCTCGCAGGCGGCAATCTGCACGTCGGTCGCGCCCTGGAAGCAGAGTTCACAGACGCCAAGTCCATCTTCGGAGCGCACCGGCGGGCCAAACACGCGGCACGTCATGGGACGGGATTCGTAGAGTTCGCAGTTCCCGGATAGAGGATCGAGGGCGGGACAAGGTTCGTCATTCGCGAAATCAGAGAAACGCTTCTCAGACTCATCTCCGTCGTCGAGTATGCCGGTTACTGGATCGCCGGGAAAGTCTTGTGAGAGTCGAGCCAACGCATCTCGCGCCCGCGCGCGGACGTGTTCTGCCCGCGCTGGTGAACTGGTTTCCAAATCGTCCAATCCTCGCCGCAACCGCTGGGCGTCGAGTTGATTGATGGGAAACACTCCAATGCAGCACTGCGTACATCCGGGGCGGCAGACCAGCCATTTGCCGCTGCGCTGGGCAACTTCGGCCAGGGCGGAATCCACAATCTGGATCAGCGCCTGATCGTTAATCCTTGGAGGTTGCCGCCGCATACGATCCTTAAATCATACAACCGGAATCGGCAGCGTCCGGCGAGGTGAGAAATCCAGATGACAAGGTGACCGAGGGTCTCCCGAAAGCGACGGAGCCGCATGACGCTGGCTCCAGTCGCTGGAAGCGCCCACCCTTCCCCCCGGCGGTGTAGCTCTTCCCCTCGGGATCCCGCGCTCATCGGAAACTGCTGGCCTGAGCTGAACCCATGAAACTCAGCCGACCGAGACCTTTGAGCTAGTTACAGTGAGATAGTGTGGGAGGCCGACAAAGCGTTTCATTCGCCGGACATTTTTTTCGTGTCGAACATTCTTGGGTAAACGGTCACGGATAAACAGTAGTGTCCTAACATCCCTTTTTCACCACAGAGTCACAGAGTCCCGGAGAAAAGCTCGGACCTGCAAAAACCAGGAGGGGCTTGGTATGCCAATGCAGTTGGCTTTCTCTGTGTCTCTATGACTCTGTGGTGAAAAAACTAGATTAGGACACTACCGGATAAACAGCCGCCTGTACGAGAGTCCGCGATTTGGGTAAGATAGCTCCCACTTAAACCCAAGGGACCAGCGGAGTTTCGAGTGCAGTTTCAGGCCTTCGACACGCCTTATCTAGAAAAGCTGAGATCTGGAGATTTCCGGACGCAGGAGCACTTTGTCTCCTACTTTACCGAACTCATCCGGTTAAAGTTGAGCCGGAGAATGCATTCACCCTCCGAGGTGGAAGACGCCCGTCAGGAAACCTTCGTTCGCGTCTTTACCACTCTTCGAAAGGAAAGCGGGATCCGGGAACCGGAACGCCTGGGTGCATTCGTCAATTCCGTTTGCAACAACGTCTTGCTGGAATATTACCGTTCAGCCTCGCAAGAAAAGTCGAGCGATGACGAAGAGGCGGAAGCGAATATCCCAGATCCGGCAATCAATGCGGTAGACGTGATCGCTAATCGGGAAACCCAGGAATATGTGCGTGAGGTTCTCGGCGAGTTGCCGGAAAAGGATCGCCGCCTGATCAAGGAGGTCTTGCTTGAAGAACGCGACAAAGATGAAGTCTGCCGGGAGATCGGGGTGGACCGGAAATATCTGAGAGTCTTACTGCACCGCGCCAAGAAGTCATTTAAATCCAGGTACTTGAAGAGAACGACCAAATGAGCAATGAAGGAATGGATTTCTAGTAACGCAGGGCGGCAATTTGTCACTATGTGAGTGTATGAGGAGACCTGAAGCCATGGACCACAGCGAAGCAACCCGCCTGATGGCCAGCGAAAAGTACCTGCTCGAAGAACTTTCCCCTGCCGAGGCGGAGGCATTCGAGGAGCATCTCTTTGGGTGCCACGAGTGTGCCATGGATGTGCGGGCTGGCTCCGCATTCGTGGCAGGCAGCAAGATCGAATTGGCTAGTCCTGCCGCGGCAGGGCGTGCTTCAACCGAGGACCGGAAATCGTCCGGATGGTTTGCCTGGTGGCGTCCAGCTTTTGCAATTCCCGCGATGGCTGCTCTTTTGCTTGTGATTGGATATCAAAATCTCGTCACGTACCCCGCCCTCAAGGGTGCCTTAGCCGAGACGAGAGCGCCAAGGATTTTGCCTGCGGCAGCATTGGTCAGCAGTGTACGCCGCGGTGTAGCGACTCCATCTGTTATCGCGGTACACGCGGGCGAACCGTTTCTGCTGCCGCTGGATATCCCGCCGCAGCTGGATATTCCTCCACAGAGTGTCTTCCGATCTTATGTGATCGAGTTGCAAAATCCGGCAAGAGGAGTAGAGTGGTCGCTCCCGGTTTCGTCGGAGTTGGCCAAGAACACGCTGACCATCGGGGCGCCCGGAGTGGGCAAGTCCGGGCGCTATGAGGTCGTTGTGATAGGCCGGAATGCGCAGGGTACGAATTCAGAAGTTGGGCGTTATCCTTTCGATTTGCAGTTTGCCCAGGCGGCAAATCCTGAACCCTAGCGAGGGAATAACAGATGGCAACTACCAACCGAGTTCACTACTTCCACGCCGATGCCAGTGCCTTCGGCGGATATTTTGAACGTCCCCTCGAACACAATCTTGCTCCGCAAGCGCCCATGTCTCTTTCGCCCTCGGGCGGCTACGGATCCGCTCGTTCGGAGAACTTCCGGCTGGAAGGAGTGATGTCTTACAAGTCGGCTTCCAGCCAGGTCTCAGGCCGTTTGAGCAAGAAAGAAGGCCGCGGCTGGGTAACGCTTGCGACCTCGGTCGTCGAGGGATTGAATGTGCTGGACGTGATCACGGCGGATCGGCTGTCCGCGCAGATTTCAACTGAGCACCCGCTGGAGGGAGACCATCCAACGGTCACCTTTCTGGGGACGTCGTTTGATAATCTCAAGGTGGCAGGATGTCCAATCGATGTAACCCTCGACTTCGACATCTGCGATCAGGGCGCTAAGGATGGCTATCCCAGCGAGCCCTGCGTGGAAGACGATCGATTCCTGTCACGGGTCGGCGAACAGTATCGTCGCATGACCAACGCGAAGAATTTTCCGGAATGGGTGAAAGATCGCTCGATTCCCGATTGGATCAAACAGCGTTACACCTGGAACGATGCCCAAGCCGAGGGCTGCAGCGTCCTATGCTCCATCGTGAGCGGAGTGAGCGGAAAATTTCCTGGGACGCCCTTTGGCAATGTGTTCGAGGTGCCGGGCTTTGGCAGGGTTTTTCTGGGCGAACTGCTGGTGGACTGCAAAACATTCAGGTTGACCATGCTCCGACTGGAACTGGGATGCCTGGGTCACGCTAGTCTTAGCGGTCCCGTCGCACTGACGAATGGGCACACGATCCCACCGTAGTCCTGTCGCTTATTCTGTTTGTTGACCATTCTCTCAGTGCCCTATAAACTGCCTGACTAATCCACCTTAGTCAGGCAGTTTTCCATCTACAAACAGGCGAACATTTCTCAGGGCAAAACACGCGGCACGAGGGCGCAATGTCAGGGCTAAAAAGCCAGAGGTTTGAGCCGCTGGTTCTCGCTCTATCTTTGTCGTTGCTCTGGTTCGGGTGCAGCGGGTTGCCGGATCCGCAGAAGACGTTTGATCAGGCCCGCGACACCTTCTTCCGTGGCGAACTGGCTAATGCCAGAGAACAGGCCGACACCGCGTATCGGCGCTTCTCAGGTCATGACCAGGAATGGGCGTGGAGGTTCCGGATTCTCGAGGCAGAAATTGTGCTAGACCAGGGGTCAAGCAAAGATGTGCTTTCTCTGCTGGATTCCCCTCTGCCAACACAACTCGCCAACGGCGATCTCGAAATCAGAAAAATGACGCTGCAAGGGAGCGCATACGCTCAACTCGACCGCTTTCAAGACGCGGATCAGCGGTTGAGAAAGGCCGAGGCTCTTTCCGCCATGTCGCATTCCCAGCTGGCAGGGGAGGTGGCGAGGGCTCGGGGCGTATTAGAGTTTCGCCGAAACGACCTGGAGAGCGCCGGTCGCTACCTTCGCCAGAGTTTACAACTGGCGCGGCAACAACAGAACGTGCATCTGCAGATGACCGATCTCTCGAACCTCGGTGCCGTAGCCGAGAAGCAAGAATACTATGACGAAGCCATTGATTGGTTAAATGACGCGTACCGAAGCGCCAATATGCTTCACGACCAGCACACGGGACAGGTAGCGCTGGGTAATCTTGCGTGGGCCTACTACAAAATGGGGGACTTCGATAGGGCTCTGGCGTTCTATAAAGACGCCGAGGAGGGCGCAAAAAACATCGGTGCGGTATACGACCAAATCGGGTGGCTCAACAATATCGGCTTGGTGTATTACCAACTGAATCAACTTGCACCTGCGGAAGACTACTACAGGCAATCCTTGGCCTTGGCTCAAAAAAATGAGAGCTCCGAACTAATCATCGATGCCGTAACCGATCTCGCCTTCGTCTCAGTCCAGAAAGGCCAGCTGGCCGAGGCACAACAATACGGCGAGCAAGCCTTCCAGAAGGCCCACGCCAGGAACGACCGCGTGTCTGAGCTCTACCCTCTTCTCGTGCGGGGCCAAGTCGCAGCCGCGCGGGGAGATCACAAACAAGCGGACGAAATTTTCCACGAGGTCGCGAAAGACCCGAAGAGCGATCTTTCCCTGCGCTGGCAAGCGCAAAATGATTTGGCCAAACTATACGAGCAGGAAAATCGCTATGCCGACGCCGACAAACAGTATCAGTTCGCGCTGGCCACCATCGAAGAAGCCCGCGAATCGCTGCAGCACGAAGAATTCAAATTGCCTTTCCAGGCAAATGCCGCGCACCTTTATGACGACTACATCCGCTTTCTGGTGGCGCAAAAAAAAGACCAACGCGCGCTGCAAGCGGCTGATTACAGTCGAGCTCGAACGCTGGCGGAAGGTTTGGGCGTCCTGCCAAAGAACTCGGGCACTGATATGCCCGAGAAGGATATGCCCAAGAAGGATATGCCCAAGAAGGATCCGCAGCAGATCGCGCGCCAGGCTCACGCGACAATTCTGTTTTACTGGCTCGGCCGGGAGCGATCGTATCTGTGGGCAATCACGGCGAACCGCACAACGCGATATCCGCTGCCGCCGGCAGCCGAGATTGATGCTGCCGTCCAAAGATATCGCAAGGCGCTGCTGCACTGGCAAGATGTGTTGAAAACGGCCAGTGCGGACGGTAGTTATCTTTACGATACGCTGGTAGGACCCGCACAGAAATTGATCCCGCCCAATTCGCGGGTCATCCTAATCACAGATGGCAGCCTGGACAGCCTCAACTTCGAAACCTTGCTCGTGCCCGGGCCACCGCTGCACTACTGGATTGAAGACGCAACTGTGTTGAGTGCGAGTTCACTGCGCGTCCTGGCCGCCTCTCAAACCCAGCGGGAGCGAGGAACGGGAAGACTGTTATTGATCGGAGACGCCCCCTCCGCCAGCCCTGAATATCCCCCGTTGCCCAATGCTGTTCGAGAGATGGAAAACGTCGGAAACCACTTCGCGACCGCAGGACGCAGCACGTACTCACGCGATCAAGCGACTCCAGCCGCATATCTGAAAAGCGATCCGGGACAGTTTTCGTTTATTCATTTTGTAGCTCATGCCACTGCCAGCAAATTAAGTCCGCTGGATTCCGCAATTGTGCTCTCCCGTTCTTCGGCGGAACAAGATTCATTCAAGCTTTACGCTCGCGACATCACTCACCATTCGTTGAACGCGACACTGGTTACCATTTCGTCGTGCTATGGAGCCGGCGATACAGCGTATTCCGGGGAAGGCCTGGTTGGACTCTCCTGGGCATTCCTTCGCGCCGGCGCCCACAACGTGATCGGAGCACTTTGGGAAGTGAGCGACGCCTCGACTGCAACCTTGATGGATCACCTTTATGACGGATTGAAGCGCGGCCAACCTCCGGATGTGGCGCTGCGTTCCGCGAAACTGTCCCTCCTCCATTCCGATGAAGTGGTCAGGAAACCCTTCTATTGGGCCCCTTTTCAGCTCTATACCGGGCGGTGACATGGGTCTGACCGGGCAAGGATTTCCACACGTTCCGCCAGCCGCAACTACAAATTTGAAAGAGAATCAGCGCCCGCTGGCATAGAATAAGCGATTCGGTAAGTCGTGTCCTATGAGCAGCTTGATTGACGTCGGGCGAAAATGGCAAGGTCGGGTCATCGATGGGAAGTTTCCGCTGCGAGAATGGCTTGGAGGTTCTGAGCACAGTGCGGTATTTCTCACCGAGCGAAGCGGAGACCGACATCAAAAAGCAGCCATCAAACTGATCCCTGCAGAAGTCTTCTCCGCGGGTAATCTTGATGTAGCCGCTCAACTCCGTCGATGGGCTGAGAGCGCGAAGCTATCCCATCCTCATCTCATGAGGTTGTACGAATCCGGACGCGGCCAGATTGATGGTGAAAATTTCCTTTACGTTGTGATGGAGTACGCCGACGAGAATCTGGCGCAAATTCTTCCGCAACGACCGCTCTCTCCAGCGGAAGTTGGGGAAATGCTTCCGCCCACAGTCGAAGCCTTGGCGTTCCTCCACCGGACTGGGTTCGTTCACGGGCACCTCAGACCATCGAATGTATTTGCGGTAGATAACCACTTAAAGATCTCCGCCGATAGTCTTCGAAAAACTGGCGAGCGCGACCAGCAAGCGTCCAGTGTGTACATTGCACCGGAGGTAGCGAACACAGGCGCGGGCCTCTCGCCTGCGGCAGACGTTTGGTCTCTTGGCGTGATGCTGGTTGCGATCATGACCCAGAAGGAGCCCGGGATCACGAACACTAAGAGCGGCGCAGTCGCCGCGATACCGTATAAAGTTGCGCAGCCTTATTACGCAATCGCACAGTCATGCTTGCGCCACGACCCGCGCGAGCGTTGCACCATGAATGACATTCTGAAGCCCAGAGCTCAAGAGGCGCTACCCGGGAGAGAGGTCGAAAAGACCGCGTTGGCGAAGCGCAGTAAGCTTTGGCTAATTGCGCCACTGGTTGCCGCAATAATTCTATTGGCACTTTTCTTCGCACGCAGACCTCACGAAGCGCCTACGCCGACAGCAGAATCCCCAACCCCGGCCGCAAGCGCTCCTGCCGATCAATCGCCAGCGCCGTTTAGCGAGAGGGCCAATCCTACTCAAGCGGGAACTGAGCGGGGCAGAGTGCTTCAGCAGGTACTGCCGGATGTCTCACGGGGTGCGCAGAGTACGATCACAGGCCGCGTGAAAGTGCGTGTTCAAGTTTCGGTGGATGCCAGCGGGAATGTCTCCGAGGCAAAGCTCGTTTCCCCCGGGCCGAGTCAATACTTCGCGAACAAGGCGCTGTCGGCGGCGCGCCGCTGGAAGTTGAATCCGCCACAAGTGAATGGCCAGCCCTCATCCAGCCAGTGGGTTCTGCGCTTCGAGTTTGGAAGAAAATCTACGCAAGTCTTTCCTTCTGAAATCAAACCTTAACAAGTTCTCAGTCCTTTGCATCTTCATTTTTCTTCATCTTCCATATCATCTGTCGCAACATGCCAAGAAGGAATTCGGCGTCGCCCTGCTGCATGTTCAGCCTCCGTATCACTCGCCGGACCGCGGCATGAAACGACTTCGAGGTATTCAGCTTCGGATATTCGCTGGCCCACAGCGCCTCCAGCAAGGTATCAGTGATGCGCTCAACCTCGGCTGCCGTAGCCGGGTTTCCTTTTCGCGGTTTCACCGCCGCATCAGGATCCCGCATTAATTCATACAAACAGACTGCCACCGCCTGGCCCAAATTCATTGAAGCGTGTTCATCGCGAGTGGGGATATGCATCAACCAATGGCAATGGCTCATATCCTCATTCGAGAGTCCGAACTTTTCCGATCCGAATAGAAGAGCGCAAGCACCAGTGGCAAGATGCGCGCGGATGAGATTCGCGCCCGGTTCCAACCGGGTTAGGGAATGGTGCAGATCGCGATGCCCGACGGCCGTGGTTCCCACCACCAGCGAGCAATCAGCCACCGCTTCAGCCACAGTTTTGAAGACTTCAGCGTTTTCCAATGTGGCGGCAGCGCCCACCGCAGAGCGAGCGTTCCGGAACGCGACGTCGTAAGGATTGACTAACCTCAGGTGCGGAAATCCAAAATTGCTCATGGCCCGTGCCACCGCACCGATGTTGAGAGGATTGCGCACGTCCACCAGAACTACACGCAGACCATCGAATTCTTCGGACCTGGGCAAGCTTTTATTATCTTATGGCAGAGTAGCGCTCGTGAAAGGAAAGCTTTTAATCGCGAAGCGCTCTGAGAAAATCCGCAGAGTACGCTGGGCGAGGCGACTGCCCTCAGTTCTTCTTGGCGCTCTTCGCGGATTTTCTTCGCACCCTTTGCGGTTGAAATCTTAAGTTGTCTTTCGGGTATTGCCTAGCAAGCCTCTTGCCGTAAGGCCTTTTTACATCAAAGTGTAATTGTAAAAAATTTGTCAAACCTTGTGCTCCTGCACCACAATGGATAAGAAACCGTTGTAAGCTTCACTTGGTCACTGGTATCGGGACATTTGCAAAACTACAGCACAGGCCCCAACCAAGTAAGGATGGCTTTCGATGGGTCAAATCGCAACTCCACTCAGCACAGCAAGGTCGGCTGATCCGATGAATTCCGCACGGCCGATCGGCAGAATACTTGTCGTAGAAGATGATCCTTCCGTTCAGAAAGCCTTGAAGCGTCTCTTCGAAACCGAGGGGTATATGGTTGAGGTTCAGAACAATGGCAGATCCGCGCTCGAAAGTTTCAAGGCAGCGCCGCCCGCCGTTATTATTCTCGACCTTCGATTGCCCAAGCTTTCCGGCAGCGACCTCTGCAAGGAGGTTAAGGCTACGGCGCCCACTTTGCCCATCGTCGTTCTGAGCGCAACCAGTGACGTTTCCGACAAGGTTTTGCTCCTCGAGTTGGGAGCGGACGATTATGTAACCAAGCCTTTCAGCCCTCGTGAACTTCTGGCCCGTGTGCGCGCGGCTCTGCGCCATACATCAAGAACGGCAAACGTCAGCCTTATTAGTTTCGATGGTATCACTGTGGACTTCAAGAAAATGGAGGTCCAGAGAGACGGCAAGGTCGTAGTCCTGACCGCGCAGGAATTCAAGACGTTGCATTTCCTGGTGCAAAATGCGGACCGCGTGATCAGCCGCGACGAGTTGCTGAACGAGGTTTGGGGATACCAGAATTATCCCTCCACCCGCACCGTGGACAATCACATTCTGAAGCTTCGCCAGAAACTGGAACGCGACCCGGCGAGTCCGGTGCACTTCCGCACCGTGCATGGCATGGGCTACAAGTTCGTGCGTTGAAATCCCTTGGACCCTACTTCAGAACCCGCAGCTCAAACTTTTACCAAGCCACCCGGAACCACGCTTGTGCCGCGGACCCGGCTGCGTACGCGTTTCTTACTTTCCATGCTGCTCATTACCACGGGCCTCACCGCAATGAGCCTTCTGGTGGTGCGGCACAGCGTGCAGGGCCATGTCCGCGAAGGAATCGTTCAGGACCTGCGAAATTCCGTTACTACCTTTCAGAATTTTCAACATGATCGCGAAGTCATGCTGGCCCGCTCGGCGGAACTGGTGGCTTACCTTCCCATCACTCGCGCCATCATGACGGCTCACGACCCGGCCACCATCCAGGATGCTTCGAAAGACGTCTGGCAATTGACAGGAAGCGATCTGCTCGTGCTGGCCAATCGCAACGGTACGGTGGTCGCTCTGCATACAAAATCGCCCGGCTTCACTCGCGAAGCCGCTCAGCACTACTTCGAAAGATCATTGAATGAGGAGGACTCCAGCCACTGGTGGTTTGGAGATCACCACCTCTACCAGACTTTCGTGCAACCGGTCTACTTCGGCTCCAAGACCGAAGGCCCGCTCCTCGGCTTTCTAATCATCGGGTATGAAATCGATGATCGCCTGGCCCGCGAGGTCAGCAAGGTCTCGGCCAGTCAGGTCGCTTTCTCTTACGGCGATGAAATTGTGGCCACCACGCTCCCGGCCATTCAATCTCAAAGCCCTGCGGTGCGCGCATTGTCGACCGGTTCATCGCAGACTGGACCATCGCAGACTGGACCATCACAGAATGGCCCTCGCGACGTAGAAGTCGGCAATGAACTTTTCCTCGCCACTTCGCTTGACCTTTCCAGCCAGCAGGAAACTCCGGTGCGCTTGACCGTACTCGGCTCTTACGACCAAGCTGCGAAATTCCTCGACAATTTGAACCGTCTGCTGCTGCTGCTCGGCCTGAGCGCAGTGCTGGTAGGAAGTGGGCTCGTCTTTCTTTTTTCCACCACTTTCACCCGCCCCCTCGCCAGTCTGGTCGAGGGCGTACGCGCATTAGAGCACGGCGATTTTCATCATCCTCTGGATCCGCGTGGCAGCGATGAAATCGCGGAATTGACCTCCGCCTTCGACCGCATGCGCTCCAGTCTGCTCAAAACTCAACAAGCTCTGCTTGAGTCTGAGCAACTGGCCACGATCGGACGCATGGCCAGTTCAATTTCCCACGACCTGCGGCATTCCCTGGCCGCCATCGTGGCCAACTCTGAATTTCTCTGCGATGGCCGTCTGACTTCTGTGCAGCGTGAAGAGTTGTATCAGGAGGTCCGCATCGGGGTAAACCAGATGACCGATCTGATCGATTCCCTGCTCGAATTTGCCCGAACCAGAGAATCCCTGAATCCCACCTATGCCAGCGTAGCCGAAACCGTGCAGCGAGCCATGCAGGCAGTGCGCTTGCACCCACGACATCAGGGAACTCACATCGAACTGGAGAGCAATGGCCAGGGTCTGGCATGGTTCGATCCCCGCAAACTCGAGCGGGCGCTCTACAATCTTCTACTGAATGCCTGTGAAGCGGCGCCCAGCAGCGACGGCCGGGTTCGAATTGTGATCGGCGGCAACGGCGCGTCCGTAACCATCGCGGTCTCCGACAATGGTCCGGGTATCGCGGAGCCGATTCGTGACAAGTTGTTTCATCCTTTTGTAAGTTACGGCAAAGAGAATGGGACCGGGCTGGGCTTGACCGTTGTGCAAAAGATCGTCCAGGATCACGGAGGCAAAGTGGTGATGCAACGTACCGAGGATGCTCGCACCGTTTTTCGAATCACGATCCCCGGACGTGCTTCCCAAAGCTCCATGCCAGAGGATGACAACGACGATCGATTGCCGTCCGGTCCCTTGCCCGAATTGGATCAAGCTGGCGCTAACGCAATTCGACATTCGGACACGTAGTCTTCATTTTCATTTGGCATTAATTTCACTACGGCCCGATTCGTTCGCCCTGGGAGGATATGTGAACAGTCCATGGATTTGTGCGCTTCGGTGGAGCGCGGTGACGGTGGCCTTCTTTATCCTTTTGATCGCCGGCAGTCAGGCGCAGGAAAGTACAACCAGTACCGCGCCTCCGGCCAATGACACGTCGCTCCGCGAACTCGATTCCCAGGTGCGGCAATTGCGAGCGATGATCGAGGAAATGCGGACCGAGAACGCCCAGTCGCGCGCCGAGATGCGCGAACTCCGGCAGGAACTGCAGGACACGCGCAAGCTTCTAACCCCGCTCGCGACCGCCATGAACAATTCCTCGGCAACCAGTGGCCCCGTGGCCTCGGCGGAAACTCCTGCAGTGTCCCCCTCTGCCCCCTCGAATATCTCAGCTACCCCAACTTCTGCCGACTTGGGAAGCCGCGTTCAGAAGCTGGAAGAATCCACGCAGTTGCTGGGCTCGAAGATTGACGAGCAATACCAGACCAAGGTTGAAACCGCCGGCAAGTATCGTGCCCGGCTCTCCGGCATTGTTCTGATGAACGCTTTTCGCAACGTCGGCACTTCCGATAACCTCGACTTCCCCAACTACGCGACTCCCCCGGCGCCCGGCACCACCTCGGAAGCCAGCTTTGGCGCGACTTTGCGCCAGACTGAAATTGGCCTGGAAATCTTTGGCCCTACCCTGGCCGGCGCCAAGAGTTCCGCCAACGTGCAGTTCGATTTCGCCGGAGGATTCCCGTCGACTTCCAACGGAGTTAACTTTGGCATCGTGCGCATGCAGACCGCCAGTCTGCACCTCGACTGGAAAAACACCTCCGTCATCGCAGGTCAGGATTCCCTTTTCATCTCGCCACTGTCTCCCACGTCTTTTGCGTCGTTATCTACGCCGGCATTTGCCTACGCCGGCAATCTGTGGGGTTGGACGCCACAAATCCGTGTCGAGCATCGCTTCAATCTTCCCAACGACCAGACGGTGACGTTGCAGGGAGGAATTTTGGATAATCTCGATTGGGAGCCGAGTAACTCGTACTTCCGCTCGGCCACTGCCGGAGAACAGACCGGACAGCCAGCCTATGCCGTTCGCACTGCATGGTCCAAGCCTGTTTTTGGCCATCCCTTGAGTGTTGCCGTGGCAGGCTATTACGGCCGCCAAAACTGGGCGTGGGGTCGCTACGTCGACGCTTGGGCTGGCATGACCGACTGGCAGATACCGATTGTTCGCCGCTTAACCCTGTCCGGCGAATTCTACCGGGGTCGCGCCGTTGGGGGCTTGGGCGGCGCCATCGCACAAACCATTCTGTTCGGCGGCAAGCCTGACGACCCCTTCACCACCATCCGTGGGCTGAATTCCGCCGGAGGATGGACCCAGCTGAAGTTTCAACTTACCCCCAGGTTGGAACTGAATGGCGTCTTCGCCGAAGACAATGCGTTTGCCCGTGACGTTCGCGGGTTTGCCACCGATGCCAACAACTTCGGCGATATTCTCGGGCGTAATCGCGGACTGCTCGGCAATCTGGTCTACCGGCCGCGTTCTGACCTGCTGTTGTCCGCGGAATTCAGACGATTGCATACCTTCCCCGTCTTTCATAGCAGTAGCGTCAGCAACCAGGTCAATCTCTCAATGGGGATCCTTTTCTGATGAGCCGAGCCGCGCCACACCGCATGATCTGGTGTTTCCTGTTGCTTTCGTGTGCGATCGCATCGGCACAGGCGGTTGAACTGAGGGGCAAAGTTCAACTGACGCGAAGCGGACATCGTTTGAGAGACTCTTCGAAACTTGTGGTCTGGCTCACGCCCCTCGGGACTACGCTTGCGATGCCCCCCCAGCCAGCCTCACAAATCCCTCAACTCGTCCAAAAAGACAAGATGTTCCATCCTTCGCTGGTGGTGATTCCGGCGGGCGGGAAAGTTGAGTTTCCCAATCAGGATCCTTTTTTTCACAATGTTTTTTCTCTGTTTGACGGAAAACGTTTCGATCTCGGTCTCTACGAGAGCGGCACCACCCGCTTCGTCCAGTTCGACAAGCCGGGAATTTCCTTCATCTTCTGCAATATTCACGCGCAAATGAGCGCCGTGGTGGTTGCCCTGAACACCCCGTATTATGCGATCTCGGACGTGCGCGGCGACATCGCCATCCCAGGCGTTGTACCCGGCCGCTACCAGATGCACGTTTTCCATCCTTCCGTCTCTCCGGACGCTCTCCAGGCGACGGAACGTGAAATCACCATCACTCCCAGCGATACTTTCCTCGGCACCTTCAGCCTCGCCGAATCCGACCTGGAAGTCACCCACAAAAACAAATACGGTCGCGAGTACGATCCTCCAGATCCCGGCAGCCCCGCGTATGCGCGGCCTTAACTCCCTTGCGGTTTGAATGATCCTGCTATAGGTTCGGTGGATGGCGGAAGATGAGCTAATAGAGCGATTCATTGCCAGCTTCGCTAAGCTTGACCAAATGGCCGAGTTTCCGGAAATCTATCCACTCGTCCGGCAGTTGGCTGTGGGCGGCCTTGATTCCTACGGCCGCTTGCACTGGAGACCGAAGAAGGTGCAAACCGATCTTTCGCAACTGGAGCCCCTACTCGCGAAACTCCCTGCCAGATTTCCTCCGCTGTTCGAGCAACTCGTTCTCTCCTACAGATGGGCTGAAGTCGATCTGCAATTGTTGCGCCTGCTTCCCAATCCTCTTGGAACGGACCTAAGGGGCCTACTCAGCGAAATGACAAAGGATCCAGCGCTATGGGAAAACTTGCTTGCGTCCGGCTACATCCAGTTCGGAAGGGGAACTGACATGGACTACGATCCTGTATGCTTCAACATCCGGTCACGAACGAGGGACAGGGATTACAAAATTGTCAAAATCGATCACGAGGAAATTCTCTGCAACAATCGCGTTAAGGTGGTTGCAGAGCTTGCTCCTAGCTTTAGGCAGCTAATACTTCAGACCATAGAGCGCGCTGCATCCGCTCGGTGAGTGACGAGCATCATCGCCTCATATAAAAAGGGCGTGCCAGTTGGCACGCCCTTCTCGCCTCTAACGTTCACTTCGTTTACATCACCTTGTATTGCTCAAAGATCACCGGTGGCCGCCTCCGCTGGAGTGCCCTCCGCTGCTGGAATGGCCTCCGCCTCCACCAGAGGAGTGACCGCCCCCGGAGCTCGGCGCACTGTGCGATCCGCCGCTGCCGCCATAGCTGCCATGTCCACCGCCATAACTCGGCGCGCTGTGTCCACCCCCGTAACTGGGGGCGCTGCGCCCGCCTCCATAGCTGGGTGAACCATGGTAGCCTCCGTAACTTCCTCCACCGTAGCTTCCCCCGCCGTAGCCTCCAGACGACCGTGGCTGAACGATAGGCTGCCTCATGTTCAGTTGCGGACGCGTACTACCGCTGCGCCCATAGTTACCGGAACTGTTACTGGAACCGGATTCACGCGAGTAGCTGCCTGAACTCGGTGCCGTACGGTTCCAGTAGTTGCCGCTCGACGCACGGCTGGAAGATTCAGCGCTGTATCCGCCGCGACTCGTGGTCGCCGATTCGCTGTTGTGCGAAGGCGGCGTAAACGTCTTCCACTCGCTGCGGTTCGGTTCTCCCCGGCTCGCCGACGACCGCTCCGATCGGTTTGCGGAAGATGCCGCGCTCGGCGGTCGGTTCGATTGCACGCTCTCCGCGCGTGTGGTGTTGCTTGGAGCCGAGAATGTTCGTGTTCCCTCATTCCCTGCGCTCCGGCTCGCAGGATTGTTTGTCTCCCGGCCTGAAGCAGTGGTGCCCGCACTCGGCTTTCCCCCTGCCGCAGATACAGATGATGCGCCGCGAGATTCCACGGTTCCACCGCCGCGTCCGCCAGCCGTTACCGGGCTAACGTGATTCCGCTGCATCGATTGCTGCAGATTCGCCGTATGCTGCTGGAACGATTCCGGCCGCGATGAGTTCTGCGTTCCATAGAAATGCTGCGATCCGCTGTTGTGAATGGTCGACGGAGTCGCAGCGCGTCCACTTGCCGACAAACTTGCGTGCGAAGGCACCACGGGCATGTTGCCGGTCATCATGCGCGCGCTGCTAAGCTGTGCCCGAGACGCGGGCACGGCTGTGGTTCGTCCAGCTCCAAATTTTCCGGCGCCCACGGTCGAAAGCGCGCGGCCAATATGTGGATCATGCAAGCGCGCCAAATTTGAGAACCGAGTGCCGCCGTGCAGCGGCGCGATTCCGCCAAAGCGATTGATATTGGTGACGTGAATATTGGTCACGTTCACCGCACCAAACCGCCCGCGATATCCACCCCACCACGGAAAGAAACGATCACAGGGTCCAATGGGCAACCAGCCGAAGCCGCCCCATCCACCCCAGCCGAAGCCGAAGCCAAAACCACCTCCGAACCCGAAGAACGAAACATACGCCGGCGCCCAGAACGGTCGATAGAAGCCTCCGCCCCACACCGGCCCTGGCCACCATGCCCACGAATTGCCGTAATACATCCAGCGCCCGTAGTGATATGGCGCCCAACCCCATGGCTCATAGCCAACCCATGTCCAGCCGTAGTAAGGCTCGTACACCCAGTTGCCATCGCGATAGGGAGCCCAGTCGTCGGGCTCATCTGGCACCCACACCTGACCGTAGTCCGGCGCGTTTTCCCACCGTCCATTCCGGTCGAGATCCTCCGAACCTACGTAGTATTTATTGGTGTGATGCCATGCATCGGCGTTGTGAATCATGCGATCGCGGTCGCTGTTCCAGCGATCCCAATCATCCCGCTCCGGGGCCGCGGTAATCTTGTAACGTGCGTCGGCGCCGCTACCGCGAACCGTCGCCATATCGCCTTGCTTGATTTCGGCGATGCCCTGCGGCGTGGAAATTTGCGCCTCGCCCTTACGCACGATAATGACGCTGTCACCATCGGGGCGGACTTCAATGCGGAACACTCCATCCTGGTGCGCCGGATGCAAAGCCACATTCGGCGTATCGATTTCCGGCTCCGTCTCACTTTCTCCAAACACTGAGTAGTTCACCAGGCCCTGACCAACCTGTACTTGAATGTACTTCTTCGTAAAATTCGCGAGGGTAACCTGTGCGCCCGATCCCAAGCGCAGGATGTTGGCGAAATCGAGTTGCACTTCGGCCCGTCCGCCGGGCCCCGTCGAAACTTTATCGCCATTCACCACCGGCTGATTCAACACCGCCGCCGACCAGTCGCCGGAATCGCCGCGCTGCGTCGACACTTCCCCATGAATCATGCTGACCCGTCCCACGCCCTGATCCACCTTGGCCGGACCTTCACCCTCCGGTCCGCCGGGCTGCGATTCTTCCATCTGCGGCTGTTCTCCGGGCTGCGACGGCTGCCCTAGAGGCGGTGGCGCGGACTGCGGCTGTCCAATCTCCATCGGCGCGCTCGGCTGCTCCGAAGGACCGGGTCCTTCGTCAGTAGTCTGCGCCTGCACGCTCACCGTAAGTAAGCCACTTAACGCCAGAGCTAAAATTGCCAAACTTCCTAGGACCCTGTTTTTCATGACCTATCTTCCCCCAAACTTGCCCCGCGTCTACTTAAACCCGAAAAATGTAAGAATGATTCGTTATATTGCAAAGCAACTGCCGTGCCAAAACGCATATGGCTCGCCCTAGCGTAAATACTTTGTTTTCAGCGCGAATTAGGAGATATTGAGAGGCGAAAAATCGTCGAAAGTAATAGCGGTGGCCGCCCTAAGCCAAAGTGGTGGTTTTCAGCCAATTCTGGCGCTGACTTCTCGACTCCGGCCCCCGCGCGCACCTGCGATGAAAAAGGGGGCGCCACACCGTCAACGTGACTTTGGTCGATGCTTCCGGGACTGGGCCCCGTGCCAGATGGTGGTGATCGTGACTCGCTTCGGCCGCACCCGATAAAAAACCAAATACGGAGTGCCGCCCACCACCAACTCCCGCACTCCCGGTTCACTCCCCAGGCGACCGATGTAGGGATGCTCTTTCAAAAGCTCAACGAGCGCAACAATCCGCGTTGCCAACCTGGCTGCCGCATCGGGCTTGTCCCGGGCAACGTATTCGCGTATCTCTCGCAGCCGCGAACGTGCTCGCAGAGACCAGACAATCTCTATTGGCACAACGTCTCGTCATCGTGTTTGCCGCCACAGGCGCACCTGGGCGGAGGCAGTTCTCGGTCGGTCCCCCACGAAAGCAGCCACGCCTTCATGTCCTCATGCTTAACATAATGCCCAGACTTAACCTGGCGCTCCGCTTGCCGAATCTCCGCGAGCATTCTCTCCTGATCTGCGACATAGGACTCAACCGCATCGGAGATGAGGAAATTTGAGCTTCGCCCCGAAACCTTAGCGAGCTTGGCCAGCCGCTTTTTGACCTGTGGATTGAGTCGAATGCTGAGGGTTGCACTTCGTGTGTTCGCCATGAACACAGAATATCACGCCATCTTAAGGCCGCCCAAATACCAAAGCCCCGATAGTCAGTCGGGGCTCGAATCAACAACTTGATACCGGACACTGCCTTTCAAACATATTAAGCATAACGCTACCGTCAGCAATGTCAAGCGATTTTGTGTCGTCGAGTGACCGGCGGAGAGTGAGGGAGTTGAACCCTAGTGGCTGACTAAGCCACTCGACCGTTTGAAAGACAGTGTCCAGTACCCACTGGCAACACTCCCCAGACTCTGTCCGTCGTATTGATTGTAACCACCGCTTTAGCCCGCGTTAGGAGTTTTTCTCCTTTTCAACTCGGGACCGTTTCTTTTTGGGACAGCATGTTCTACCCGTCCTTCTCCCCCTCATCCGCAATCCCAATCTTCGACAGCCGGTACCGTAACGCATTCCGCGACAACCCCAGCAACCGCGCCGCCTGGCTCTTATTCCCATTCGCCCGCCTCAACGATTCGCGAATCATTTCATCTTCCCACTGCTCCAGCGTCATGCCCTCAGGCAGAAAATTATTCGTCCCGTTCGCCATCCGCGCTGGACGCACATCTAGATGAATGTCGTCCACCTTCAGCACCACGCCCTTCGCCAGCGCGCACGCCCGCTCGATAATGTTTTGCAACTCGCGCACATTGCCCGGCCAGTGGTAGTTCACCAGAATCTGCATCGCCTCCGGTGTAATGCTTTCCACCGGCTTCCCCGAGTCGCCTGCAAATTGCGAGACAAAAAGCTTAACCAGCTCCGGGATGTCTTCTTTGCGCTGGCGCAACGGCGCAATGTCGATGGGCACAACATTCAAGCGGTAGTAAAGATCTTCGCGGAAGGTCCCCTGCTCCAATGCTTCCCGCAGATCGCGGTTTGTAGCCGCGATCAATCGCACATCCACTTTCACGGTTCGCGTTCCGCCCAGCCGTTCGAACTCCCGCTCCTGCAACACGCGCAACAGCTTCACCTGGATGGCCGGCGGCACGTCGCCGATCTCGTCGAGAAACAGCGTCCCTTTATCCGCCAACTCGAATTTGCCGGGCTTACTCGTGCTCGCGCCCGTGAATGCGCCCTTCTCGTAGCCGAACAACTCGCTCTCCAGAAGATTCTCCGGAATTGCGGTGCTGTTGATCTTGATGAACGGCCCCCCGGCTCGCCGCGACTTTTCATGAATCGCGCGCGCAATCAAATCCTTGCCCACGCCGCTCTCACCGCCCAGCAGCACCGTCGAATTCGTGGGTGCCACGCGGTCCACGGTCGCCAGAACCTCCTGCATCTTCGGGCTGCGCGCTACTACATTTGGGTGCGCATAGCGCTTACCGAGCGCTTCCCGCAGCGACCGGTTTTCTTCACGCAGTTTGTGGACGTCCAGCTCTTTCCGGATCACCATCCTCATCTCGCCGAGTGAGAACGGCTTCAACACGTAATCGCTGGCTCCGGCTTTCATCGCCTCCACCGCGGTCTCGACCGAGCCGAAGGCCGTCATCACTACCACAGGAAGAGCCGCACTCTGCCGCTTGATCGCCTGTAGAAATTCCAGGCCGTTCATCCCCGGCAGCTTTAGATCTGTCACTACAAGGTCCACCGTGTTCTCGCGCAGCAGCTTCAGCCCGCTCTCGGCGTCCCCGGCGGAAAGCGTACTCAAGCCGTCCTCCCCAAGATTCAACTCGAGCAGACGCCGCATTTTTGCCTCATCTTCCACAATCAAAATAGTTGCCATGATTGACGACCTTCGCCGTTCACTCTCTTTCGGATGCAAGATTGCCCCCAACCCCTTCGCCGGGAGCCTCTTCGCTCGCGGGAAAAAACATGACGAAGCCCGCTCCTTTCCTGCCGTTCCCTGCTCTGTTGCTCTCAATTCGTATCGTCCCGTGATGCCCGTCCATAATTTTGGAAACGATCGACAAGCCCAGCCCCACTCCCGTTTTCTTGGTCGTCACGAAGGGATTAAAAATCTGCTCCCGCAACTCGGCCGGAATTCCCGGACCAGTATCTTCGATCCGCACCTCCACTCCGTCCCGGGCCGCGTCCGCCCGCGCCGCCGTCACTCGTAAAGTTCCGCCGGTGTCGCCCATGGCGTCGTATGCATTCTGAATCAAATTCACGAACGCCTGCTCGCTAAGACTTTCATCCAGCGGAACCAGCGGCAAGTTCGCTTGATATTCCCGCTCAACCCGCACCGAAGCACCCTCGTCTTTGTGCGTCAACGACACATCGTGCAGCGCCCGGTCTAGTACCGCTGTAAGATCCTGCGGAACCAACTCCGCGTGCAAGGGTCTTGCGAAATCAAGAAACCGCGTCACCAGCGCACTCAGCCGATTGGTCTCACTCGATATGTAGCCCGCCAACTCACTCGCCAGGGGATTCGACTCGCCTAACTTCTGATGCAACATCTCCGCCGATCCCTTGATTACTCCCAGCGGATTGCGAATCTCGTGGGCCAGTCCTGCCGACATCTGCCCCAGAGCCGCCAGCCGCTCTGATCGCCGCGCCTGTTCCTGCGCCTGCTCCAGCTTCCGATTGGTTTCCGCCAGAGTCTCCGCCAATTCCTGATAACGCTTGATCTGCCGCCGGTTCTCGACCACAAACCGGTTCACCACCATCGCCGCCAGAAAAAAGAAAAGGATGCGCATGGCGAGCAAGCCATAACTCTCCGAGGTCACGTCGAAGTCTTGCAAGGCGGGATCGAAGAGATACGAGCAGTAAGCTGCCGAGGCAAGCGCCGTCCACAGCAGAGTGGCCCACGGGCTGAAGTATTCGGCTGCAGTGACCACCGGCAGATAAAAAATCGGATAGTAGCTGCTGTTAATTCCAATCTCGCCCGTGTGATCGATGAGCAAAGTCGCCAGTGCAATCTTCAGCAGAACGATATAGGCCGCACCCCTCCGCGGAATACGCGCCAGCAGCCAACTCTCGCTGAATTGCAGTACGCCGATAGCCAGCAGCGTGAGCTGTTTATGGATCTCCGCCACAGGCGGCAGCACCGCCAGTCCGGCCAGAAGCAGCAGCCAGAGAAGATCCATCCAGTTCATTGCCGGACGCTTCGCTTCGCTCATACTCAACACGATGAATGCTTAGAAACAAGCGCGCCGGGAACGGGCTTCCCCGTTTCCCGGCGCTATCTTTCCCCTCTGCTTTCGCTCGGGCCCGCTTGCAAGTCGCATCGCATGCGAACTCTATCAGACCGCAGCCTGCCAGTTCGCGTCAACGTCCTTTCTTCGAAGGCCGCTCCTGACGTTGCGGAGCGGGACGCGACTCTTGCCGGGGCGGCGGAGCCGGCCTTTGCTGCTGCCAGCTGTGGAACTTCTGTTCCTGCTGCTGTTCCTGCTCCGCGCTTCTTTGCTGTACCGGAGGCGCCGGCTTGGCCAGCGGATGCGACCACTCCGGCGTACTTTGCTGCTCCGGTTGCTGCGGTGGACGCACGCCACCCGACGGCTGCTGCCTCTGTTGGCTCGTGCCGCTACCGGGCGGACCAAACGGACGGAATCCTTCGTCTGTTTGCGGTTGCGATTGCGGCGGCGACTGTCGCGCTCCTTGGTTCGGAGATACGGTCGGCGCGCGGCCCGCTGCCTCTTGCCGCACCAGAGGTTGCTGGCTCAAGTGCCCTCCGGCCTGCGCCTGCCTCTGATCAAAAGATCGAGGCATCGGAGCCGGCGTCCTTCGCGCCACCACCTGACGGCTCACCGCCGCCGCCGGAGGCTTTTTGGCCACTGGCCTTCCCGCTCCTAACACGCTCTGCCGTCCCGGTTCCACAGCAGCGACGTGCGAAACCGGTGCAGCCTGGATCTCTCTAGGTGAAACCACCTGAATATTTCGTGCCACTGGCCGCGCATTCACAAATGTGTCGCGCGAAACCACGGTCACACCTCCATTCACACTGCGATTCACGTACGTGATATTGTTTACTGTCGTTCTTCGATTGATGACGACGCTGTTGTAAACATTCGTAACTCGTGTGACATCCACCCGGGTATTTGTGATGTTCACATTGTTTACGTAGAAGCGGCTTACGCGGTATCCAGGAATAAACACTTCTCCGGGCGCCAGCGGAAACCATCCCACGCCTGCGCCAAACGAGAACGAGAAACCAAACCCCGGCCCTCCGCCAACCCACGCGACCAATGCGGGCGCGTAGATCGGACGCACCACCACCGGTCCCGGAACCCAGAACCATCCCGCTCCCGCAAACGCCCATCGTCCGTAGTGGAACGGAGCGAAGCCCCACGGTTCATCTTCCACCCAAGTCCATCCCCACGGGCCCACCCAGGCCCAATGGCCAAAGCGATAAGGCGCCCATCCGCCCACGACCACTCGCGGATGCCAGCAGGTGCCGTAGCCCGCCACATAGCTCCAGTCGCCGTATTCGTCGAGGTCTTCGTATCCCGTCATTTCGCGCGAAACATAATTCGCGGAGTCGGCGTGATCTTCGCGATCGTCGCGGGCAAATGCCCAGCTCTCGAATTCATCCTCGCGAGGAACTTGCCCCAGTTCGTAATTCAATTGATCGGTGCCTGTAAACGCAGCCCGCTGACCCCCCACAACTGTGTAGGAAGACCCGCCGCCGGTCACTTCGCCGCGTCCGTTCCAGACCGTAATGTCGGTCCGGCCGCCATCAGGATCAACGTCCAGGCGATATTCGCCGGGCTGGCTTATCGTGAACGCGATGTTCGGCGTATCTACTTCGTAGGTGTCTTCGTCGTCCACGTGCCGCACTCGCACGATGAGCGAACCCTGCGCAAGACGAATCTGTGCCGCACGGTCGCTTACTTCCAGTAGAGTAATGCCGGTCTTCGAACCAAGACGGAGCGCCGTCGATCCAATGTGTACTTCAGCCTTCGAATTCTCGTCCGCCCAAAGATTGTCGCCCGTCACCAAAGGACGATTCAGCACCGCCGTAACCCAATCATTCTCCCCACCCGGCTGGAACGAAACCGATCCGTCCATGTAATTGAGCCGCGCCACTCGGCCCGGAGGATCTTGCGTGTTCGCGTCTTGCGAATCCTGAGGAGCGTCGGGAGGATTTTGCGCCGCCGGCGAATCCTGGTCCATCTGCGCATCCTGCGCCTTCGCCAGAACTGGCGCCTGCAGCATCATTGCCAGCGCCGCTACCGCCACTGCCCAATTCCACCACTGTTTTTGTGTCTTCATAACGTTCTCCTGACAGACGAACAATCACTTGGGATGAAAACGCCGCATTGAACAGCGATTCGGGTTCAGGTGTGTAAACACGCTCGGGATAGTTTAGTTTCTTCGGCAATCGACGTGGTTGTTTTCAGCCAGGAGTGGCCGAGATTGGGCGGTAGTGTGAGAGTGATGTGGAAGAGCGGCGCTTCAGCGCCGTGTAAAGCGTCGGGAATTGGGTGGGCTTTAGCCCCCGTGGTTTGCCTAATGAGCCGACTCTTAGCCTCTCAGCGATTGATAGGTTTGGGAGCGATCTCATCCAAGGCAAGATTCAGCTCCAACACATTCACCCGCGGCTCTCCGAGAAAACCAAACTGTCGCAATTTCGTATGCTGACGCACGGCAGCGCGCACCGCATCCTCGCTAATCCCACGTTCTTTCGCGATTCTCGGCACCTGGAATTCCGCCGCCTCCGGGGAGATATGCGGATCAAGTCCCGATCCCGAAGTAGTCAACAAATCCATAGGAATTGCCGCCCCGGGATTCTCCGCCTGCAATCGGTCCGCATCTCCCTGCACTCGCGCGATGAGCGACTGGTTCGTCGGACCCAGGTTCGATCCGCTGGAATTGCCCGCGTCGTAGCCCGTGCCCGCACTCGACGGCCGGGAGTGAAAATATCCAGGCGATGAAAATGATTGCCCGATCAATCGAGATCCCACCACTTGACCATTTCTAGTCAGCAGCTGTCCGTTGGCCTTGCCCGGAAAAATAACCTGCGCCAGGCCCGTAATCACGAGCGGGAATAGAACACCAAACAGCACCGTCGTCACCAGCGTCATGAGCACAGCGGTAATCAGATTCTTCTTCATGGTTCCTCTACGCCAATCCAGCTCGCACGATCAGCAAGTCGATCAGCTTGATCCCGATGAATGGCACGATCACCCCGCCCAGCCCGTAAACCAGCAAATTTCGCCGAAGCAAAATTGCTGCGCCTTGCGGAACATATTTCACGCCGCGCAGCGCCAGCGGAATCAGTGCCACAATAATCAGCGCATTAAAAATCACCGCCGACAAGATGGCCGATTGCGGTGTTGCCAGCCGCATCACGTTCAGCGCCTGCAACACTGGAAAAGTTCCCGCAAACATGGCGGGAATAATGGCGAAATACTTCGCCACATCGTTCGCAATCGAAAACGTGGTCAGCGCTCCTCGCGTCATCAGCAACTGCTTGCCGATTTCCACGATCTCGATCAGCTTGGTCGGATTCGAATCCAGGTCCACCATGTTGCCGGCTTCCTTCGCCGCCTGCGTGCCGGTATTCATGGCCACGCCAACGTCGGCCTGAGCCAGTGCGGGCGCGTCGTTGGTGCCGTCGCCGGTCATGGCAACCAGTTTTCCCTGTCCCTGTTCCCGCCGAATCAAATCGAGTTTGTCCTTCGGCGTAGCCTGCGCCAGAAAATCGTCGACCCCTGCCTCCGTCGCAATCGCCGCGGCGGTCAGCGGATTATCTCCGGTGATCATCACCGTCTTGATTCCCATGGCGCGCAATTGATCGAAACGTTGCCGCATTCCGCCCTTCACAATGTCTTTCAGGTGGATCACGCCTAATGCGCGGGCGTTCTCTGCCACCACGAGTGGAGTTCCGCCGGAGCGCGAAATCGCTTCCACCGCTTCGCGCACCTGTGGCGGCAACGAACTCCCTTGGTCTTCCAAATACTTGGCAATGGCGTCGGTGGCGCCTTTGCGGACCGCGCGTCCATCCAGATTCACCCCTGACATCCGAGTCATCGCGCTGAACGGAATAAATTCGGCGCCGTGCGAACTCATCTCGCGGCCGCGCAATCCGTATTTCGTCTTCGCCAACACCACAATGGAGCGCCCTTCGGGAGTTTCGTCCGCCAGCGAGGAAAGTTGGGCCGAATCAGCCAGCATCGCCTCCGTCACTCCCGGCGCTGTCACAAACTCGGTAGCCTCGCGATTGCCCAAGGTGATGGTTCCCGTTTTATCCAGCAGCAACGTATTCACATCGCCGGCGGCTTCCACAGCGCGTCCCGACATCGCCAGAACATTGTGCTGCACCAACCGGTCCATGCCCGCAATGCCAATGGCGGAGAGCAATCCGCCGATCGTGGTCGGAATCAGGCACACCAGCAACGACACCAGAACGAACACAGTTTGCGGCGCTTGCGCATAGATGGCAAACGGTTGCAGTGTGACGACGGCGAGCAGAAACACAATCGTCAGTCCAGCCAGTAGAATATTCAGCGCAATTTCATTGGGAGTCTTCTGCCGTTCCGCACCTTCGACCAGAGCGATCATGCGATCCAAAAACGTTTCGCCGGGATTCGAAGTGATCTTTATTTTTACCCAATCGGAAAGCACGCGCGTTCCTCCGGTCACAGCCGAGCGATCGCCGCCCGCTTCGCGAATGACCGGGGCGGATTCTCCCGTAATCGCCGACTCGTCCACCGACGCCACACCTTCCACAATCTCGCCGTCCCCGGGAATAAATTCGCCCGCCTCCACCAGCACCATGTCTCCCGAACGCAATTTCGATCCGGGCACCGTCTCTGTTTTTCCGTCGGGAAGCAGGCGATTCGCCATGGTCTCCGCCTTTGCGCGCCGCAATGCATCCGCCTGCGCCTTGCCGCGGCCCTCCGCCATGGCCTCGGCGAAGTTGGCAAACAAAACTGTGAACCACAGCCACAGTGTGATCTGCAGATTGAATCCGAAGCCCGGCTGCCCGTGCAGTTTCTCCAAAATGAGCAGCACGGTAGTTACCACGCTACCCACTTCAACAACGAACATCACAGGATTGCGCATCATAGTCACGGGATGCAGCTTGACGATCGAATCCCAAGCCGCACGGCGCACAATCTTCATGTCCCACAAGCTGCGTTTTGATCTCTTGCCTACCATATTTTCCTAGGAAAGCATGCCTAAAACGTCTTCCCCGCCCCCATCAACAAATGTTCGAGAATTGGCCCCAGACTCAACGCCGGGAAAAATGTCAGCGCCCCCACAATCACCACGACGCCGATCAGCAGAACCGTAAACAAGGGTCCAGTCACGGGAAACGTGCCCAGCGTCGCCGGAGTCTGCTTCTTCCCTGCCAGATTGCCCGCAATCGCCAGCATGGGCAGAATCATCATGAAACGCCCCAACAGCATCGCAATGCCCAGCGACGTGTTGTACCAGAGCGTATTTCCGCTGATCCCGCCGAAAGCCGAGCCGTTGTTGGCTACCGCCGAGGTGAACGCGTAAAGCACTTGACTGAATCCGTGCGGCCCAGCATTCGTCATGGCAGAAGTGCCAAAGGGATAGAGAACCGAAATCGCCGTGAACACCAGTATCACCAGCGGAAAAATCAGGATCACCAGCATCGCCATCTTCACGTCGTACGCTTCAATCTTTTTCCCCAGATACTCCGGCGTGCGGCCCACCATCAATCCCGCGATAAAAACGGAGAGAATGACGAAGACCAGCATTCCGTACATTCCCGCGCCCACTCCGCCGAAAATGACCTCGCTCAACATGAGGTTGATCATCGGAACCATTCCGCCCAGCGGCGTGAAGGAGTCGTGCATCGAGTTCACTGCGCCGCAACTGGTATCGGTGGTCACGGTTGCAAAAAGGGCGGAGTTCGCCACGCCGAAGCGCACTTCCTTCCCTTCCAGATTGCCCGCCGCTTGCGCCGTCGGTGACGGATGCTGCGTGCTGTGTTGAGCGGCAGATGTCAGTAAAGGATTTCCGCGCGCCTCCGCCCAGTAAGCAGTCGTGACTCCCGCCAGAAACAGCAATGCCATCGCCGACCACACGGCCCATCCGTGGCGCGGCGAGCCCGTCATTTTTCCCAGCGTGTAGGTAAACGCGGAAGGAATCGCGAAAATGCAGAACATCTCCAGAAAATTCGTGAACGGCGTGGGATTCTCGAATGGATGCGCGCTATTCGTGTTAAAAAAGCCGCCGCCGTTGGTTCCCAACTCTTTGATGATCTCCTGCGAAGCCGTCGGCCCCTGTGCGATCACTTGTTGACTAACCGTCTGCGTGACCGGCTTGCCGTCGGGCCCATTCACCGGCTTACCATCAGCACCAAGCTGCGGCGTCTGGTAGGGATCGACCAGTTGCGCCGTGTCATAGGGCTTCAGGTTCTGCACCACGCCCTGCGACACCAGAACCAGCGCGCCTACCAGACACAGCGGCGCCAGAATCCACAACGTGCCACGCACCAGATCCACCCAGAAGTTGCCGATGGTCTTCTGCTCACGCCGCGCGATGCCGCGGATGAACGCAATGGCCAGCGCCATGCCCGCCGCCGCCGAAACCCAGTTGTGATAGGCCAGTCCCACCATCTGCGTCAGATAGCTCATGGTGGTCTCAGGAACGTAATTCTGCCAGTTCGTATTGGTCGTAAACGAAGCTGAGGTATTGAATGCCAGCGCCGCCGGCACGCCACCCAGCTTTTGCGGATTCCACGGCAGCCATGCCCATTGTTGTATCCGCTGCAATCCATAAAGCAGAATCATCGAAACGCCGCTGAACAAAAGCAGCGCCATTCCGTATTCCTTCCAATCCATTTCGCGGCTCGCGTCCACACCGGTCAACCGGTAAACAATGCGTTCGACCGGACGCATCACCGGGTCCAGCCACGTCTTCTCGCGGCCAAACACACGCGCCATGAACCCGCCCAGCGGTTTCGTGACTAGAAAAACCGCCAGCAGGAAAACCAGAATCTGAAGCCATCCATTTACTGTCATCAGAATTTCTCCGGCCGCAACATGGCATAAACCAGATACACCAGCAGCCCCGCACAGATGATCAGCATAATGACCGGTTCAGAGTTCATAAGGGCCTCAACGTACTCGCTCGCAGAAAATCATGTAAGCCACCGAAATCATGAAGAACAAAATCGTCACGCCAAGAAAGATCGCATCTTGCATAACAGATTGCCTCGGCCCTAGTTAATCGCTTGAGGTCTAAGTGTTCCTTAAGGAAGTTCTAAAGATTTCATAAAGGCATTCCTTGACCCATTTACCTTGGATATGCTGCCACTCTCACTAGCCGGCGTCCGGCTAGCAGCCCCACTCCGCTTCGCCGGGCTGGGCAAAATACTGTCGCGACGCTGTCCGTTCGTTGGTCATCGATTCCAGTTCGAGCAGCGCCAGCCGCGCCGCCGCCACCAGGCGGCTCTTCTCCTGTTGCGACACTTCTTTCCATGCACCGCGTCCTTCGCTGCCTTTGCTGGATATCTCCGGCGACAGTGCCTGGTGATAGTGATGAAAAAGCTCTGCCAACCGTTCCGGTGCTACTTCGTTAATCCACATAACCCTTAATCTCCATGAAACGTATCGTTTGTCCGGGCTGCTTTTTCTGCCCACACAAGCATTGGACACGGAACCGCAGAAAGCCCGAATAAAGGGTCCATAAAATGTTTGTAAGGGTGCAGGATGAGGGAGTCCAACAACCGGGCCGGACTGCAGATTTACTTCGTGGTCCTTCGTGTCGTTCGTGGTTAATCGAGAAGGTCAGTCGAGAAGCAGCTTCCCGGCTAGGATCCCGGTTCAAACCGGTATCCCACCCAGGGCTCCGTAAGCAGATATTTCGGCGAGGACGGATCACTCTCAATCTTCTTGCGCAACTGCCCCACAAACACTCGCAAATACTCCGGCTGCTCGGTGCTATTCGAACCCCAGATCGCAGCCAGTAGCGTTCTGTGTGTCACCACTTTACCCGGTCGCCGCGCCAAATAAACCAGCAAGTCGAATTCTTTCGGAGTGAGATGAACTTCGCGCCCAACCACCTTCACCGAGCGCGTATCCAGATCGATGGAAAAATCTCCAGCAGTAATCGCGCTGGCTCGTTCCTCTGCCGCCGGACTTCGCCGCAACTGCGCCCGAATCCGCGCCAGCAATTCGTTCATGCTGAAGGGCTTCGTAACGTAGTCGTCGGCGCCCGCATCCAGCGCCTCCACCTTCGAACGATCTTGGCCCCGCACGGAGAGCACGATGATCGGCACTTGTGAGATCTGCCGCACTTGCCGGCAAAGGCCCACTCCATCCAGATTCGGCATGGCCAGGTCCGTGATCAATACGTGCGGCGTCCAGTTTTTCATCAACTCCAGCGCCATCTCGCCATCATTGGCGACGCGAATGTCATATCCCTGCGCGGTAAGGGTCGTCCGCAGCACCCGCGTGATCTGCGGCTCGTCATCCACTACCAGTATCCGCTGGTGCTCGTTCGCCATTTCCGCACTCACCGCATTTCCTGAGTCACGATATGGACATCCACCGCAGGCGTATCGCGCAAGAATTTATGGATTACCGAAAGATAGAAATATCGTTTCCACCCCTTCGTGGCCGATCGCCCGAAGACTACCTGGGTTATGTGATTCTCGCGGACAAATTCCGCAACTTTTTCCGCGACCACCTTGCCCTCGCTCTTCACCACTTTCGCCCCCACGCTCTCGGCGAAGCGGACGTTGTCAGCCAGAGTCCTCTGGTTCTCATCGCTCTCGTCCGCGCCGGTATCCACGTAGAGCACAAAGAAATCGCCATCCATCGCCTGGGCCATCCGCGCCCCGCGGGCAATCAAGTACTGAGCCGCCGGATTCGAACTGATGCACACCGCTATCCGCTCCCGCACCTGCAGCGGTTGTCCATCTTCGTTCTTGAGTTCTGAAAGTGTGCGATCGACGGCCTGTGTCACTTGCCGCAATGCCAGTTCACGCAGCGCGACCAGATTTGTATTCCGGAAGAAATTCGCCAGCGCCCGTTCCACGCGCTCCAGCGGATAGATGTCACCGCGCCGCATGCGAGTCTGCAGCGCCTGCGGCGTCAAGTCCGCCATCACGATCTCGCCCGCCCGCCGGATCACCCAATCCGGCACCGTCTCCCGCACCTGCACCCCAGTGAGACCGCGAATCGTCGGGGCCAGACTTTCAATGTGTTGCACGTTCAGCGTGGAAACAACGTCGATCCCCGCATCGAGCAGCTCAAACACATCTTCATAACGCTTCGCGTGTTTGCTGCCTTCAATATTGGTGTGCGCCAGTTCGTCCACCAGCACGACATGCGGCTTGCGCGCCAGAATCGCGTCCACATCCATCTCTTCAAAGATTGTCGATTTATATTCCAGCTTCTTTCGCGGAACGGTCTCCAGGCGCGACGAGAGTTCCACGATCGGTTTGCGCCCGTGCGTTTCGACCACCCCAATCACAACTTCTTCGCCGCGGCTGGCGCGCCGCACGCCCTCGCTGAGCATGGCATAAGTTTTTCCCACGCCCGGAGCATAGCCCAGAAACAGCTTGAACACCGCCGGCCTCTGCTCGCCGTCGACTTCCTTCAGCCACTCTTCAGGACTCTTAGGCATCGCCGCTATTCTCCACGCCAGAGGGGAAATTGTCGAATCTTGAATGCGGCTCTTTTAAACCATTCACCACAGAGTCACAGAGACACAGAGGGAACAAACAACGTGAGAACAAGAACACAAAAGGATTTTCTCTGCGTCTCTATGGTGAAAAGCCTTTTCGCTCTGCTTCCGTTACAATCGTGCCCGTGAAAGCTCGCTGGCCACAACACCTGTTGCGTTACGCCGCTTGCCTCGTGGCGACCGAACTTGTGGTCCAGGTTTACCGCCATCTTATCCACGTAAATCCCACCACTGTAGCTTTGACGTTCCTTTTGATGGTGCTGTGGGTCGCGGCGTACTGGGGATTTCGCTTTTCCGTTTTTCTCGCGATACTCGCCACGCTTGCGTTCAACTATTATTTTCTTCCTCCTGTGGGAACCTTTACGGTGGCCGACCCGCAGAACTGGGTTGCCCTCTTCGCCTTTCTGGTAACTGCCGGCATTGCCAGTGAACTCGCGGATCGCGCCCGCCGCCAGACCGCCGACGCCAATCAGCGCCGCCGCGATGTGGAACGTCTTTATGCCTTCAGCCAGCGCCTGCTCGCCACCGATAACGTCGCAGAATTGCTCAATGCGATTCCTGCCTACATCTGTGATGGATTCGGCGCCACGGCCGCCGCCATCTACCTGCTCAGTTCTCACCAGGTCTACCGCACCGATCCCAAAGAAACATTGTTCCCGGTGCAGGATCTGCAAATGGTAAGTTCGCGCGGCGAGCCGGTTATCGATTCCCTGCGCGGAATTTCTCTCACTCCCCTGCACTTGGGCACACGCACCACCGGAGCTGCCGGCATTGCCGGACCTGCGCTTTCGCGCGCCACTCTCGAGGCTCTCGGCAGTATGATCGGCATCGCCATCGAGCGCGCCGGAGCTATAGAGAAACTTTCTCAAACCGAAGCCGCACATCAGAGCGAGAACCTGCGCGCCGTCCTGCTCGATTCCGTCACGCACGAATTGCGCACTCCACTCACCGGCATCAAAGCTGCCGTCACAGCCTTGCTCTCTGATTACAATCTCGACGAGGCGCAGCGCAGGGACTTATTGACCGTCATCAACGAAGAAACCGATCGTCTCGACCGGCTGGTCGGCGAGGCCACAGAAATGGCGCAACTCGACGCTCACAAGGTCGAACTCCACCTCGCTCTCGTGGATATTGTCACCGTGATCGAATCGGCTGTAGAAGAATCCAGAACTTTTTTGGGACAGCATCCGCTGGATGTGCGGGTCCCCGCCGCGCTACCCAAGGTGCGCGTAGATTCCGACCGCATCGCCGAAGTCCTGAAGCAGTTACTGGAGAACGCCTCCAAATATTCTCCGCCGGTCGCACCCATTACCATCACAGCCGAGCAAAAGGGAGATCACATTATCACCAGCGTCACTGATCGGGGAGACGGCATCGACGACTTCGAGCAGTCCCTGGTCTTCGACAAGTTTTACCGCGGACGCGATCAGCGCTACAGCGTGCAAGGCACCGGCATGGGATTAGCCATTGCCAAAGCCATCGTCGAGGCCCACAACGGCACAGTTAGCGTAACCAGCCAACTCGGCCACGGGTCGGTCTTCGCCTTCGAACTGCCCGTGGCCTAAAGCAGCAAATCTCCAACTGGCACGGTTGTCATCCCGCGCTCATACTTGTCATCCCGCGCTCAAGCTGTCATCCCGAACGAAGTGAGGGATCTTGGTTTTCGCCTCAGCTCAGTTCTTCAGCTTCGGCCTCTCGCACGTATCCACAATTTTCGTGGGATCAATCGCGTCCTTATCAACTTGCTCTTCCAGAATCTTCCCATCTTTCCCAATCAGGAAGTTCACCCTTCGCGCCGCCTTGTATTTGTCCAGGTAGATTCCATACTGCCGCGTGACCTCCGCGCCCCAATCGCTCAGTAAGGGGAAGGTAACTCCAATTTGGTCGGCAAAGGCTTTGTTGGCGAATGCACTGTCCACGCTCACACCCAGAACCTGGGTGTCGGTAGCTTCCAGCCGCTTCAGATCCTGCTGGAGAGCCTTCATTTGCGCCGTTCAACCACCGGTGAAAGCGAAGATGAAAAATCCCAGCACGACGTTTTTCTTTCCGCGATACTGGCTAAGGGAAACATCCTTGAGATCATTCCCGTCGAAATATTTCAGAGTGAAATCCGGCGCCATCTCGCCCACCTTCGGCATAGACGCGCCAGCGCTTTCCGGCGGCTTCGCCTGCGCCAAAGCCGATCCCACGCTGCTCAGTGCCAGCGCGCCCGCCAGCAACGGAACCGCCAACACGTTTGGAAGTTTCTTCTGCATCGATTTCCTCCTAGCGAAATAATAGCCCACTCCTCGAAAGACATTGTAACTTTTGAGCGAATAACACCTTCATGGGACGCCAACCAGTACCCTGCCTCATAGACGTTTAACGTTGCCGAATCGAACCCGAGTCAGTAAATTCAGTTTCAGACCAAATTTCTAACGCCAATGAGCCTGTCCACCCTGAACGACGTTTTCTTCGCCGCCGCCGAGCGCAATCTCGACCGCGCCATGCTTTACCGCGAGGCAGGAAAGTGGCTACTCATCTCCTCCGCGGACCTCCGCCGCAACGTTGCCGCAACCTCCCGCGCGTTGCAGGATTGGGGCATTCGCAAAGGCGATCGCATCGCCATCCTCAGCGAGAATCGTCCCGAGTGGTCAATCGCCGACTTTGCCATCCTGCTGCTCGGTGCCGTCACCGTTCCGGTCTACGCGACGTTGACTCCCGAACAAACTGCCTATACTCTGCGCGACTCGGGCGCACGCCTCATCTTTGTTTCCAGCGAGCGCCAACTGCATAAAGTCCAGACCATTCTTTCGCAAACCCAGATCGAGAAGATCGTAGTCATGGATCATCTCCAACTACCCGGCGACTTGCGGGCACCCGCGGTGCTCATGGATGAGTTCATGACACAGGGCCCACTTACTCTTGATCCTCAGTCCGAATCCTTCGCTCGCTCCATCCAGCCCGACGACCTCGCCACCATCATCTACACCTCCGGCACCACAGGAACTTCCAAGGGCGCAATGCTCACGCATGGCAACATGGCATCGAATATCGCCTGCTCGCTCTTGGGATTCGACATGCGCCCCGGACTCATCAGCGTTTCGTTTCTTCCCCTCTCGCATGTCACGGCCCGCCATGTCGATCTCGCCATGCTCTACCATGGCGTCACTCTGGCCTACTGCCCCTTCATGGAGAATCTTCCCGCGACGCTGCTCGAAGTACGCCCCACGCTGTGCGTTTCCGTCCCCAGAGTCTACGAAAAGATTTACGCCAAGACTCAGGTCGCAACCCGCACCTTTCCGAAGCGGGAAATCTACCGCTGGGCACTTTCCGTCGGCCGTGCTCACAAGCCGGAGATTCTCGCCGGAGAGACTCCAACCGCTTTCAGTTGGAAGCTCGCCAACAAATTAGTTTTTTCAAAAATTCGCGCCGGTATGGGAGGCAACATTGAAACTTTCATCTCCGGTGGCGCGCCTCTGGGACGCGAACTGGCCGAATGGTACGCTACCGTCGGCATTCGCATTCATGAAGGCTACGGGCTGACCGAAACCTCCCCGGTAATCGCCGTCAATACTCCCATCAATCACCGTATCGGCACGGTCGGGAAAATTCTACCCAACCTGGAAGTCCGCATCGCCGAGGACGGCGAAATTCTGGTGCGCGGCCCGTCTGTATTCAAGGGATATTGGAACCGTCCAGATGAGACTCACAACGCCTTTGAGGACGGCTGGTTCAAGACTGGAGACATCGGCCAGATCGATGCCGATGGATATCTGTCCGTTACCGATCGCAAGAAAGAACTGATCAAAACCTCCGGCGGAAAGTTCATCGCGCCGCAACCCATCGAGAATTCCTTGAAGCTTAACCCTCTGATTGGGACTGCGGTCATCATCGGCGACAAACGCAAGTTTGCTTTCGTCCTCATCTCGCCCAACTTCGCGGTCCTCGAAGATTGGGCCCATGAAAACCACATCACGTTTTCGTCGCGCACCGAACTAGTCGCGAATCCCGGAGTCCAGGCCCTCTACGAGGAAATCGTGGAGGAAACCAACAAAAATCTCGCTCAATTCGAAAAGCTAAAGCGCGTCTTACTCGTGCCAGACGAATTCACCGCCGAGAACGGCGCTCTCACCCCCACAATGAAACTTCGCCGTCGCGTAATCGAAGACCGCTACCGCCAGCAGATTGACGACCTCTATGCGCAAGCTGAAGCGCCGACCGTGCCATAAGCATTTGGGAATGGTCAGCCAGTCGTTGTGGTATGCCCGCTACGATGGCAGGACGCTATTCGGGGTATTTCTTCTCAAGGTCTCGCCATTTCCAAACACCTTCCAAGTAGCCCCCGACCAGGCCGATAAGGAGAACTACGAGGCTGCTCAAGACAGTCGCGCGGACGGAGAACGAAGATTTGTCATCTCCGAACAGCGTCACCACAGGCACCACGACGAAGCAAGTCAGAAGAGTCGGCAAGATAGCTCTCCACCAGATGAAATGGCTTCTGCCTCGCGCCTTAGCCTGCAGCCAATCGCGTCTCTCCGCCTCGGAGTAGCGTCCGAACATACCCGCAAGATAATCCCATTAGGTATCGCAGTCTAGCCCGATTATCGCAAGATGGCTTGAGGAAGGCGCTTTCATTACAATACAGCCATGTCGGACTCGTTAATTATCGCCGGACGCTCCTTCCGCTCCCGCCTGATCGTCGGCACCGGAAAATACAAATCCTTCCACGAAACCGCGCGCGCACTCGAGGCCAGCGGAGCCGATATGGTTACCGTCGCAGTCCGCCGCGTCAACCTCGACCGCAGCAAGGAATCGCTGCTCGACTACATCGATCCCAAGAAATATTTTCTGCTGCCGAACACCGCCGGTTGCTACACCGCCGACGAAGCCATCCGCACCGCGCGCTTGGGCCGCGAAGTCGGACTCTCCGACTGGGTCAAGCTCGAAGTGATCGGCGACCAAGCCACTCTCTATCCCGACGTGCAAGCCACGCTGGAAGCCACGCGCGTCCTCGTCAATGAAGGCTTCACGGTTCTTCCTTACACCTCTGACGACATCGTTTTCGCCAAGCGTTTGATCGATGCTGGCGCCGCCGCTGTAATGCCCCTCGGCGCTCCCATCGGGAGTGGCATGGGCATTCAGAATCAAGCGCACATCCGCATCCTGCGCGAGATGATCACCGCCGTGCCGCTTATCGTGGACGCTGGCGTAGGCACCGCCTCCGATGCCGCCATTGCTATGGAACTCGGGGCTGACGCGGTCCTGATG
>Ga0307479_10000479_pt1 | contig 35648 bp, 22 predicted proteins | sample atmos_gasesECM4C_FD_203743 | JGI IMG/M metagenome (GOLD analysis project Ga0307479, IMG submission 203743) | Hardwood forest soil microbial communities from Morgan-Monroe State Forest, Indiana, United States - atmos_gasesECM4C_515 | ecosystem: Environmental > Terrestrial > Soil > Temperate...
CGATTGTTGTGAAAGGCGTGCTCACAGGAGACGACGCTAAGCGAGCAGTGGACGAGGGCGCAGCTGCGGTCATCGTCTCGAACCATGGCGGGCGTCAGTTGGATGGTGTTTCCTCCTCTTTGCGAGCCTTGCCGGAAGTGGTCGCCGCCCTCGACGGCCGAGCCGAAGTCCTTATGGATGGTGGTGTTCGCCGCGGCAGCGACATTATCAAAGCAATCTGTCTTGGCGCCCGTGCTGTTCTCGTGGGCCGTGCCTATGCTTACGGGTTGGCTGCAGCCGGGCAGATAGGAGTCGCGCGCGCGCTCGAGATTTTGCGCGACGATGCAGAGCGCACCCTAAGACTTCTCGGTTGCGCGTCTGCTTCAGCGCTGAATGCTTCCTACGTGGATGTTCCCGTTCACTGGAGAAGGAAAGGTGGCCCTTAGGATCAGTGCGCTTCGATGTCGGCATGAGGATCAAGCGGACAGCTGTGCCACGCCAATTCTGACAGTTAGATGCTCTGGTTTGGCGTAGCTAAGCTGGATCAAAGCCCGAGTGAAATAATGCTTTGACTCAATTCTCATGAGACACCACAATGAGTAATATTCTCTCAACAGGGAACAGTGTAGCGAAAACCCAAGAGAAATTGGGCACGATGAATCGCTGGCGCGCGAGGATTGTCTTGCTTTTAACCGCAAGCGGACTCTTTCTCTACGCGCTTCCCTCGCCCAGCCTCACATACGGCGCCATCGTATTGCTTCATGCTGCTGTGGGTGCCCTCTTTGTCTTTTTGCTCTTGCCTCTGCTGCCGCGTCTCGAGCGGACGGAGACCCTGGACGCGCGGTTCGCCTGGGCGCTGCTGGCGTGTGGAGCGATTCTCGGCATCGCGCTGATCTACCTCGGGACGCCGCACCGGTTGGAAGGCTGGTTCTACGCGCACATTTTTTTGAGCGCGGCTGGCGTGTTGCTTCTCGCGACGTCTTGGATGGCTTCCCGTGGTTGGCTGGGGAAGAGTGCCGGTGGCCAAGTGCTTCGTTTGGGGCTGCTACTGGCGTTAACGGCTGGGGTCGCAGGCGGAGCGTGGTGGGCGCGTGAGATTGCTTGGGAAAATGCTTATCGGATCAGGAATCCCGAAATGGCACCCGCAACGATGGATGGCGAAGGTGACGGCCCGCAAGGTCGTTTCTTCCCTAGCTCCGCACAAACCAAAAATGGCGGAACGATTCCCGCAAAATACTTCATGCAGTCGGAGGCTTGCGAACGCTGCCATAAAGACATCTATCGTCAGTGGTATGGTTCCGCGCATCATTTTTCTTCCTTCAATAATCAGTGGTACCGCAAGAGCATTGAGTACATGCAAGAGGTAGCCGGGGTCCGCTCTTCCAAGTGGTGCGCCGGCTGCCACGATCCGGCTCTTCTCTTCAGCGGCATGTTCGATACACCCATCAAGCAGATCGTCGATCGCCCCGAGGCGCGAGCGGGGCTCAGCTGCTTGATGTGCCACAGCATCGTGCATGTGAAAAGCACGATGGGACAGGGCGACTACCTTCTCGAATATCCGAGACTCCACGAACTGGCCGCGAGCGAGAATCCGATCATACGAACGCTGCACGATTTCGTAGTGCGATTGAACCCCGAGCCACACCGGCGGACCTTTCTGAAACCTTTCATGCGGGAGCAGACTGCGGATTTTTGTTCGACCTGCCACAAAGTTCACCTCGATGTGCCGGTGAACAGTTACCGTTGGGTTCGCGGCTTCAACGAGTACGACAACTGGCAGGCTAGCGGCGTCTCCGGTGAGGGCGCGCGCTCCTTCTATTACCCCGACCATCCGCAAAAGTGCATGGATTGCCACATGCCGCGGGTTCCCTCGAAGGATGATGGCAACGACGCAGGCTACGTCCATTCGCACCGCTTCCCCGGGGCGAATACCGCGCTGCCCGCGGCCAATGAAGACGCCGCGCAGCTCGATATCAGCCAGAAGTTTTTGACGGACGGCAATCTCAGCGTGGACATCTTCGCCCTTTCGCCGGCCGGAAAAGAGACTACCAGCGGGGAAGTTCCTCATGCGGATTTCAGCACGACCTTCGCCGTTGGCGAAGAAGCGGAGTTCTCACGCAGCAGCGGTCCTTCCGGCGAAGCGCGCGCGGTCACAGCGCCCCTCGGCCGCGTGGACGCGGCAGTTCGCCGCGGCGACGATGTGATCATCGACGTGGTTGTCCGCACAAAGAAGGTCGGCCACTTCTTCCCAGGTGGCACCGTCGACGCCTTCGACGTCTGGCTCGAGCTGCAAGCGACCGATGATAAACACCAGACTGTCTTCTGGAGCGGCAGGGTTGAAGACGGAGGCAAAGGCCCCGTTGAGAAGGGCGCGCACTTCTATCGGTCCCTCCAGGTTGACGCTCACGGCAATCCCATCAACAAGCGCAATGCTTGGGCCACACGCTCCCTCATTTATGTCCGCCTGATTCCCCCTGGAGCGGCGGACACCGTTCACTATCGTCTGCACGTTCCAGAAAACGCAGGCAGCACAATCTCGCTTCACGCCAAGCTCAACTACCGAAAATTCATGTGGTGGAACACGCAATTCTCTTTTGCCGGCGTCCGCGACCCCAACGATCCCCATCCCAACGTCACGAAAGATTACGACGATGGTAAATGGCTTTTGAATGGAGACGCCCCCCATGTCTCCGGGAATTCAAAGACAATTCCGGATCTGCCTATCATCACCGTCGCCGAAAACACAAAGATCTTGCGCGTTCTCCCGCGCACTGCTCCTCTTCCTGCAGTACACGTGGAATTGTCCAACGACGACTGGACGCGGTGGAACGATTACGGCATCGGCTTGTTTCTTCAGGGGGACTTGAAGGGTTCGGAGGCGGCTTTCGAGAAAATCACCCAGATCGACCCGCGGAACGCTGATGGCTGGGTCAATATCGGCCGCGCGCGAGTTCAGGAAGGCGACATAGAAGGTGCGCGCTCCGTGCTCGAGCGTGCGCTTGTCCTGCAGCCGAATCTAGCGCGCGCCCACTATTTCTACGCACGTGTTCTGAAGGTGGAAGGAAAATACGGCGATGCCCTCGTGCATCTTCGCGCGGTGCTGGCCCAATACCCGCGTGACCGTGTCGTTCGCAACGAAGTTGGCCGCATCCTCTTCCTGCAAAAGCACTATGCGGACGCCATCCAAGAGCTCAACCAAGTCCTCCAGATTGATCCAGAGGATTTGCAGGCCAATTACAATCTGATGCTGTGTTATAGCGGCTTAGGCCTGGAAAACCGGGCGAACGACTATAAGATCCGCTATCTGCGATTCAAGGCCGATGAATCAGCCCAAGCCATAACGGGCCCATACCGCCTGTCGCATCCGGAAGACAACAACGAGCGCCAAGCGATTCACGAGCATGTCTCGGTTCCGCTATCTTCGCCAAGCAACAAAACTCTCGCTACATCAAGAGTCGCTGCCGCTCCAACGCAACTTGCTGGAGGCTCGAAATGAGGCGCAGCCGAAGTGGAAGAGAGAGCTCCGCGTGAAACCGTTTTTCGCAGCGGTGCTGAGTCTTTCTGTCGCTCTATTTTCCTTTTTTCATGACGTTACGTTCCCGACGCCCGCCACTTCGCCCGTTACGTTTCGCGAAGTCACCGAGCAAGCCGGCATTCGTTTTGTCCACAATAACGGGACATTTGGTAAGAAATTTCTCCCAGAAACAATGGGACCCGGCGTGGCTTTCATCGACTACGACAACGACGGCTGGCCGGACATTTTCCTGGTGAACGGAATGGATTGGCCCGGACACGTGCGACAGCACACTACGCCGAAGCTCTATCACAACAATCATGACGGCACGTTCACCGATGTCACGCACAAAGCTGGTCTGGATCTGGAGATTTATGGGATGGGAGTGGCCGTCGGCGACTACGATAACGATGGCTACGACGACCTGTTCGTCACGACACTTGGCCAGAGCCATCTCTTCCACAACAATGGCAATGGCACGTTCACCGACGTGACGCAGAAGGCCGGGCTGGCCGGTGTTCGCGAGTTCAGCACAAGCGCCGCCTGGGTGGATTACGACAAGGACGGGCATCTAGATCTTGCGGTAGGAAATTACGTCCAATGGTCGCCGGAGACCGACCTGTATTGCACGCTGGATGGAAAGAGCAAGTCCTACTGCACTCCGGAGTCGTACAAAGGAACTTCGGTACGGCTGTGGCACAACCGGGGCGACGGAACGTTCGAAGATGAAACGCAGAAAGCTGGATTGAACGACGCGACCTCTAAGACGCTGGGCATCACCGTCCTCGACTACGACCAGGACGGCTGGCCAGATCTTTTCTTCGCTAATGACACACAGCCGAACAAGCTCTACCACAACAATGGCAACGGCACGTTCACGGAGAAAGGCGTGTTAGCCGGCGTGGCGTTCAGCGAAGACGGCGTGGCGCGCGCCGGCATGGGCACTGACGCAGCGGACTTTGACCGTTCCGGCTTTCCCAGCCTTCTCATCAGTAATTTCTCGAACCAGATGCTTTCCCTTTACCACAATGAGGGAACGGGATTGTTTGTAGATGTGGCGCCGAGTTCGGAGGTGGGCAGGGTATCCCTGCTCACCCTGGGATTCGCGTGCTTTTTCTTCGACTATGATCTAGACGGTTGGCCGGACATTTTTGTAGCCAACGGTCACATTGACAGTGGCATCCAGCGCTTGCAGACAATGGTGCGTTACGAAGAACGGCCTCACCTTTTCAGGAATCTAGGCAACGGGAGGTTTCAAAGTGTGGCCTCTGAGATGGGTAGGGCCTTCGCGACACCGCGGGTAGCGCGAGGCGCCGCATACGCCGACATTAACAACGACGGCCGTTTGGACTTGCTGGTGTCCACAAATGGCGGTCCCCCAGCCCTTTTCCAAAACGAAGGCGGTATAAACCAAAGCCTTCGTCTCAAACTCGTCGGCACCAAGTCGAATCGGGATGGCATCGGCGCAACTGTGCGCGTCACTTCCGCTGGTAAAACGCAACTGCAAACCTTGCGAAGCGGTTCGAGCTACCTATCGGCAAGCGAACTCGTTCTTACTTTTGGCCTTGGGCAGCACGCACGCGCCGAGGCTGTCGAGATTCGTTGGCCGAGCGGACAAGTGGATGAGTTAACCAACGTGTCCGCGGGCCGGACGCTCACACTCACTGAAGGAAAAGGCATCACAGCGTCTCGAGCATATCGAAAGGACTGAAAGACATCATGCGGCATCCAGGGCGGAGGGCATTGCCAGGGGCCGCGAGCTTGCTCGATTGCTTCTGCGATGGCAAGGACCAGTTGCTCTTCAAAGGGTCTCCCGATGACTTGTACACCGATGGGTAGTCCCTCGCTCGAAACGCCAATGGGGACGGAAGCGCCGGGAAAACCGGCCAAGTTCAGCCATTGCGAATAGCGCATGGTGTCGCGGTATCCCGTGCCGGGCTTGTAATTTCCGCCGCCGTGCCGAAACGCTGTGATGGAGGAAATCGGGGAGAGGAGAATTGGCACATCCCGCATTTGGCGCAAAATCTCAGCGCGGAGGAGATCGCGCTTGGCGCAGGCTTCGATGAATTGATCGAGCGTGATTGGATTGCCGGAAGCGGCGCAAGAGAGATACTCGAGCAGCATGGGGCTGATCTCAGCTTCATGTCCTGCGACGCTCTGGCGGAGCAAGTGGCCGATCACCGGGCCGAAGAAAAGCCACCAGAGCTCCAGGGCGCGGTCCAGTCCGGCAAGACGGAAAGGCTCGACAATAAATTCTCGTTCGCTAAGCGACTTTGCCGCTCGTTCGACAGCAGCAAGCGTTTCCGGCGTCGCCGTGCCGAGCGCCTCGCTTTCCAAGATTCCCACGCGCAGGCCGCGTAACTCGCTCTCACTGTGCCTGCGCAACGGAACGGGGGCGAAGAGTGCGTCGCCTGCGTCCGGCCCAGCCATCACTTCGAAAAGCAGACGCACATCCTCGGTCGTGCGGGCCAGGGGGCCGACGACGCCGATCCATGAAAACGCGCCGGCGCCGGGCGGGAAATGCCCGGTGGATGGAATGCGGCCGGGCGTCGGCTTCAGACCGCAAATGCCGCAAAAATGCGCCGGCACGCGAATCGAACCGCCGCCATCGCTCCCGACGCCGCCCGTGGAACACCCCGCGGCGATGGCCGCTGCTTCGCCGCCGCTCGAGCCACCGGCCGAGCGCGTCAAATTCCATGGGTTGCTCGTTTTTCCAACAAGAAGATTGTCGGTTTCGTAGGCCATCAGGAATTCGGGCGTGTTCGTATTTCCGAGGAGGATCGCGCCCGCCGCCTTCAAGCGGGTGGCGAGGGGAGCATCTTGGCGAGGCACATAAGCTTTTCGGAGAAGAGAACCAGCGGGGCAGGGCCAGCCGGCGACGTCAATGCAACTTTTGATCGTCAGCGGAATGCCGTGGAGAGGTCCGAGTTGTGCGCCGCGCGAAACAGCAGTCTCTGCCGCGTGCGCCGCTTTACGGGCCGCATCGGCATCCAAATGATGAAATGCATTTAGCCTGGGCTGCAACTTTTCGATGCGCTTAAGGTGCGCTTCGACAATTTCTACGGGAGAAATTGTTTTCGACCTGATGTTGCTGACAATTTCTCTGATCGTGGAGAGAGAAGTTGTGTCCATGGCTTGATGCGCGAGAGTATTCGTCCATTCGAAAGAGGTCAAGCACTCACCGGGGATGCGAAAGAAGGCCCGCGTAAAAACAGTTGACGACGTGTCCGGCAGCCGACAGAATTCTACCGCGCCCGGCCTGCCACGCACGGGCCGGCCATTCCGTGGACAGAAAGAAAAACCTTCATGCAGACACCTCCCCGGCGCGCAGCAAGCGTCATCTTCAGTTGCGCTCTTTTGATTTGCTGCGGCGTAATCCTGCTGCGTTCTAGCGTGCCGCGCGCACAGGAGAAGATTTCTCCTTCGAAGAAGCCGGCGGCATCTACAAACCCGGCCGATGCCTATCGCCTCAATACGCTTGGCGTTGCTCGCATGAACCAGCAACGCCCCGCCGACGCACAAAAATATTTTGAGCAAGCGCTCAAAGCCGATCCGAAATTTGCAGTGGCCCGATTGAACCTCGGCGTTTCTTTGCTAGGGCAGCAGAAGCTGGAGCCCGCGCGCGCGGCATTCGAAGAGGCTGCCCAGCAGCTCCCGAAGGATCCTTATGCCTGGTACAACCTCGGCCTCGCCTACAGAGACGTGGGCGATGCGGAAAAAGGTATCGCCGCTTTCCGGCACGTCACCGAAATCGCGCCGAACGAAGCCGATGGCTACTATTTCGTTGGCTACCTGAGTTCGCAGCTTCAGAAATATGACGCGGCCATCGCTGCGTTTCAGAAGGCCCTGGCTCTTTACCCATTTCATGCTTCTTCGGAATTCGGGCTGGCGCGCGCTTTTCAACGTAAAGGCGACGCCGCTGCGGCGCGCGAACACTTGGCGCGATTTCAAAAGATCACGACCGAGCACCTTGGCGCGCCGTTCGGCGCGAGCTACGGCGATCAGGGGCGCTACTCGCTGGCGGAGCTGCCGCCCAGTACTGTAGTTGACGTGCCCGCTGCGATTCCGGTTCGCTTCACGCCCCAGACCAATCCGTTCGTGACGAAAACCGCAGGCGGACAATTCACTGCGCCCGGGCCGAGCACAGGCGCATGCTTCTTCGACTACGACGGCGACGGCAGACCCGATCTATTTCTTGTGAGCGGCGTGGCGGACGGCGCAAGCCGCTTGCTGCACAATCTTGGCGACGGGCGATTTGAAGATGCGACACAAGAAGCTGGAATCCATCTCAGCAGCAGCGGACTTGGTTGCGCGGCCGGAGATTTTGACAACGATGGCCACACGGATCTTGCGGTTTGTTTGAGTGACGGTGTCTGGCTCCTTCGCAACAAGGGTGACGCCAAGTTCGAAGACGTGACGCAAGCGGTGGGAATTCGCCGCGAAAAAGGCTGCGTGGGCGTCACTTTCGTTGACTACGATCATGACGGCGACCTCGACCTCTACATCACAATGGCGCCCGAGGCTGCCAAGTCAGGTGTGCCACCGCGGAATGTACTTTGGCGAAACAACGGGAACAGCACGTTCACTGATGTTTCCAAGGAAACTGCACTAGATTTGGCGGCCACAGGCGCTGGCGTCGTTACGACGGATTTCAATAATGATCGCGCCATAGACTTCGTCATCGCTGGAGGTGGACAGGGAGCTTCGATCTACCTCAACCCCCGTGAGGGGGAATTCAAACCACTCACGGGCGTTGATTTCAATAAAGAAAATCTGCCTCCGGCAGTAGGTGTGGTCGCCTTCGACTTTAATAAGGACGGCTGGATGGACCTCGCCTTCACGCACGCGGGTGCGCCGGGCATCAGCCTCTGGCGGAATGTGGAAGGGAAGCGGTTGGAGCGCGTTGCGCTGACGGATCTCGGTTGGCAAAGAGGTTGGGGACTCGCCGCTCTCGACTATGACAATGATGGATGGCTCGATCTTGTGGCGGCGGGTGAAACCAGTGACGGAGGGGAGCTTCGGCTGCTGCGTAACCTCGGGTCAGGGGGCTGGGCTGATGTGACCAAAGACGTGCATCTCGATGCGGTGAAATTGGAGCAACCGCGCGCCATTTCTGTCGCTGATATCAAAGGCGATGGCAACGCTGATCTCGTTGTTACCCAGCTTGGGGGACCTACACTTGTAATCCGCAATGAGGGTGGAAATAGGCGCAATTGGCTACGCATCGAATTGAAGGCGCTCGCCGACAATAAGAGTGCAATCGGCACAAAAGTGGAGGTATACGCGGGGCTGCTGTATCAAAAGTGGGAGGCGCAAAGCGCGTCCGGCTACCTAGGCCAGAATGCCGCGCCGATCCTAGCGGGTCTCGGCACTGAGCGCGAAGCTGACGTTATACGCCTGCTCTGGCCCACCGGAGTGCCGCAAGACGAAATCAAACTTGCCGCAAAGCAGACGCAGAAGATCGATGAACTTGACAGGAGGGGCAGCTCTTGTCCGGTGCTATTTGTTTGGAATGGCCGCGAGTATGAATTTATTGCCGACATGATCGGGGCAGGCGTCGTGGGGCACTGGGTAGCGCCTGGTGAGCGCGACATACCCGACCCCACCGAGTACATCAAGGTTTCGGGACGAAGTGTTCGGCCTCGCCACGGGGTGCTCAGCTTTCGGTTCATGGAGCCGATGGAAGAGACCGTGTATCTGGATCAAGTACGTCTGCTGGCGGTGGATCATCCGGCAGAGATCGACGTGTATCCCAATGAGCGATTTGTGAGCGCGCCGCCGTTTCCGGAGTTTCGCGTGATTGCGAGCCGCGATTCTCATACACCGGTGGGCGCATGGGACGATAAGGGAAACGATGTCCTTGCTCTGATCGAGAAGCTCGACCGTAAGTACGTGACCGGCTTCGAGGCCTTATCGTTTGCCGGCTTCGCGAAACCCCACTGGCTGGAGCTGGATCTCGGCGACTGGGACGCCCGGCGGCCGCTCCGGCTGCTTATGGATGGTTACACCGATTACTTCATGGCCACGTCAATGTACGCGGCAGATCAGGCCGGGATCAAAGTGATTGCGCCATACGTCGAGGCGCTTGACACGCAAGGGCGTTGGGTGCGCGTGGTAGACGACATGGGCTTCCCCGCGGGACTCGAAAGAACCATGGTGGCGGACCTGACGGGAAAATTGCAGCCAGGGATGCGGCGAATCCGAATCGTGACCAATCTTAAGATCTACTGGGATCGAATTCGCATCGATACCACACCCGTCGCCCCGGACTCTCGCGTGAGCGAAGTGCCTCTCTCTGGCGCGACACTTGCTTTTCTGGGGTATCCACGCGAGATCCGCGGCAGTCCGCCGAGTGACACTTCGTATTCCTACGCAAGCCGGAGTAAGACAGGTCCTTACGCGCGAGCTGCCGGAAGCTACACCCGCTACGGTGACGTGCTGGAGTTGCTGCGGGCGTCGGACGATCGGTTTGCCGTATTTGGATCGGGTGAGGGAGTCCGTCTCGAATTCGATCCGCGACAGTTGCCGCGGCTATCAAGCGGCTGGGTAAGGGATTATTTCTTTTTCGTTGACGGATTCGAGAAAGACTTGGATTTTTACGCGGCGCATGCGTTCACGGTCGAGCCACTTCCTTACCACACTCTGCTTCCCTATCCTTACGAGGGGCGTCCTGCCTATCCAACCGACACCGATCATCTCCACTACGAGCTCGAGTACAACACTCGCTTGCACTCAGGTCGTTTGCCGCCCAGCCTGCACTACGAGTATCCACGTCCCCGATAACGTTCAGAACAGTCCATTGTCGGCTATCAGTTGGCGGAGGAAAAGACCATCTCGGATTTACACAAACATGTTAACGGTATCGTTTTTACCTGGAAATGAACTATGGCGGAGAGGGGGGGATTCGAACCCCCGGTAGAGGTTTTAGCCCCTACAACGGTTTAGCAAACCGCCGCCTTCAGCCTCTCGGCCACCTCTCCGGTGTTTACTTTCAGTAGCTTACCACACTGCTCTAATTTATTTGGTGCACTATTGGTGCACCACACGCTTCATGTTCTTGATGCATCCGCATGTAGCTGCCAGGCGCTGAAGGATCTCGGCGCGTGACTTTCCTAGAGCGGGTCGTAAGGCCCAGTTTTTCTCTCGATGTACGCGACGTTTTTTTCTTGACTATCCTATCCGGGTAGGGTATCAAGGTTTATGCCTACCCCAGTGGGGTAGGGTAGGAGTGACAACGCCAAGTATATATGGAAATACTCATACAAGAGCCTGAGCCTCCAGGAGGTAGGAATCTCCTGGAGCCCGCCCTAAGCGAGCGTAAGTAGAAGAAGCAGCTTGAACTCACTCGCTTTCCGCGGACTACACCATAGCCCGAGCGAGTGGGAGTCTTTGTAATTCTCCTAACTGATCCCCACCCGACAACACACACAGGAATCGGTATTCATCGATTCTTGGCTTTCCCAATTGAGGCGCTTAGGGTGTGCCCTAGTTGCCGGTGAGAAAGAAAAAAGGAAGGAAACTGGAAAAATGCTTTGGCATCACTTTGCAATTCGCTTGGGACTGGCACTCGTCCTGGGAGCTTTCATCGGGGCCGAACGGCAATGGCGGCAACGCATGGCCGGTCTTCGCACGAATGCCCTGGTGGCGGCGGGTGCCGCAATGTTTGTCATGCTCTCGGCCCTGACCGCGCGTCCGGACGACAGCTTTCGCATCGCGGGACAGATTGTCTCTGGCATCGGGTTTTTGGGAGCGGGAGTCATCCTGCGAAACGGGTTGAACATCACGGGACTGAATACCGCCGCAACGTTGTGGTGTTCAGCAGCTATCGGAACGCTCGCGGGTTATGGCATGCACGGATCCGCGATCACTGGAGCTGTTGCCGTCATCGCGGCGAATATTTGTCTGCGGCCGATCGGGAAAGCGCTCAACCGCGGAGCAGGGACCGCTGACGCCGACATCACCTACCTGTTTCGGATCGTTGCCCGGACCGATCAGGAGGCCCACATGCGCGCGCTCCTGCTTCATTCCTTGAGTGGGCAGCCTCTGCTCCTCAAATCTCTGAAGAGCGATGACGTGGAGCTCATCGACAAGGTCGAGGTGCAAGCCACTTTGACCAGCACCGGCCGGCATAACCTTTTGCTCGAACAGATTGTCAGCCGATTGAGTCTGGAACCCGGTGTGAGCGGCGTTAGCTGGGAAATCGTTGCAGAACACGATTAGAAGGAGGGTGAAACAACGTGGAAGTGCATTTGAAGCAGGGCGAGCCGGGCTCTCGAAGTTCAAGGGCGCTGGTCGTTCGCAAGCGCCGGCTGTTAGCAATTCGCAAGTAAATCATCAAGGGAGAAGGTTATGCATGGCACAAGAGGGAAGTTTCTTTTCCTGCTAGTTCTGGTGTTTGCTCTTGTTTCTGCCGCACGCGCGGAGGTTGGAGGAAAAATTACGGGCGTCGTAAAGGACCAATCGGGGTCGGTCATCCCCGGAGCCGCAGTGGTCGTCACCAATACGCAAACGGGAGTCAAATTGACTATCACCACCGATCAGGGCGGCGTATTTACGTTTCCGGTTTTGTCCGTTGGTCAATATCAGATCGATGTGACTTCCGATGCGTTTAAGCCCTACAGAAAGACGGGCCTCGTCATCGACATCAACAGCGCGCTGGTCGTGGATGTGACGCTGCAAGTGAAAGAGCAAGACCAGTCGATCATGGTCACAGAAAATGCCGCACAGGTCGAAACGACGGATACACAACTCGGGCAAGTCCTGGGAAGCAAGAAAGTCACAGAGATTCCGCTGAACGGCCGGACCTACACGGACCTTTTCGCCCTCCAAGTTGGCGTAACGCCAATCACCACCAGCGGCGCCGGGAACAGCACGTCGGGCGGCGGCTTTGGAACGGTTCCGGTCGCAGGGGCCACGAATACGGGACAGTTTTCGATCAACGGGCAACGCGAAGATGCCAACGGATTTTCCTTGAATGGGGCTAACGTCCAGGAAGGTATTGGCCAGCAGGCGGGAATCATTCCGAACCTTGATGCGATTGCCGAGTTTCGCATCCTGACCACAAATGCTGACGCGGAATACGGAAACTATAGCGGCGGATTGATCAACGTCGTGACCAAGTCTGGCGGGAATGCCTTCCACGGCTCCGTATTCGAGTTCCTGCGCAATACGGATCTCGACGCGAAAAACTACTTTTCCAGCAAGCGCTCGATTTTTCAGCAAAATCAATATGGGGGAACTCTCGGAGGGCCGATCAAACGGAATAAGCTCTTCTTCTTTGGTGATTATCAGGGACAGCACACGAAGCAGGGCCAGGACACAGGACAGGTGGCTGTGCCTTCACTGGCCAATCATGCTGGAAACTTCTCCGATCTAATCACGCCAACCAATCCCAATCCTCTGCCGGGCATCGTCAACGGTGACTTCCTGGCGCAGACTCTAAGCAAAGAACTCGGATACCAGGTCACTAAAAACGAAGCCTTCTACACGCCCGGTTGCACCACGAGCACGTGCGTCTTTCCGGGCGCCGTCATACCGCAATCCGCATTCGCGGTTCCGGCGACAAGGATGCTCCAATACATTCCATCACCCAATATTGGGACGAATAGTTTCGAGTCTTCTGGCGAAGGGCTGACGATCCACGATGAAAAGGCGGCGGGGCGCGTCGATTGGAACACCGACAAATCGGGAGACTTTTCGCTCTACTATTTCTACGACAAATACAATCTCGACAATCCTTATCCTTCCGGCTTCGGCGGAGCAACGGTCCCCAATCCAAACGGCGGAGCCTTTGACGCCACTTCCAGTGGTCTGGATCAGCTATTCGTCATCAGCAACACAAAGACGTTTGGCTCAACACTCGTCAACGAAGCTCGATTTAGCGCCACCCGCTTGAACAATAATCTGGGTGTCCCCAAGGGAGGTGTGGGCACAACGCTTGCCGACCAGGGCATTACCGCAGGAGGCCAAGGCATCATTCAAGGAGCGCCGAAATTCGCCGGCGCGGAAACACTATACTTCAACTCGTTTGCGACTGGGACGGAGCCCTTCTTTGTAGCTCAGGTGAATAATACATTCCAGATGAGCGACACGGTTTCCAAAGTCATGGGCAAGCACACGATCAAAACCGGCTTTCAGTACACCTGGTACAAAATCAAACAGAATCCTGATTTGGTCGCCAATGGAACATTCTCGTTTTTTGGGAGCGGCAATCAGTCCACAGGCAACGGTTTTGCCGATTTCCTACTGGGACTTCCCGACTTTTACTCCCAGCAGTCCTCCCCGGCTTTTTATGAAAGCGCCGCCGACGGCGGTGCGTTCACGCAGGATAGCTGGCGGATCCGGCCCAATGTCACGGTCAACTACGGCCTTCGCTGCGACTACATCACACCATGGGCCGAGAAGCACAACCAAATCACGACCTTCGTGCAAGGTGTTGAATCGAAGACATTCCCAGGCGCACCTCTCGGCTATCTGGTGCCGGGGGATCCTTTGCCGAATGGTTCCCGCATTCCCAAGGCCATTGGACTCTCGCCCTTGGATAATTTCTCGCCAAGGCTCGGCGTTGCTTACTCGCCGAACTTCGCCGATGGATTCCTGGGCAAACTGACGGGCGGACCCGGAAAAACCAGCATCCGTGCAGGCGCAGGCCGCTTCTTCACGGCTGTCGAAGGTCTGACCATCGCTTATCCGACCGGCAATCCGCCGTATGGGCTCACCTACACCAGCCCCGAATCTCCGGTGATGGCGACACCATTTGTTGGCGCGCTGACAGGCACGAACTTTATCCAGCAGTTTCCCGTAAACGTTCCGCCTTACAATGTATCGCCGACGAATCCCGATACCAACGTGAATTGGTCGCGCTATACCCCAATCAGCGGGGCTGGAAGCGTGTTTCGCGGCAACAAGACGCCGTACACGATGTCGGCGAACTTGACCATCGAGCGACAACTCGGCTCGAACATGTTGTTGAGCGTCGGTTACACCGGCTCCCTAAGCCGCCATCTGCTGGCGGTTCACAGCGTAAGCCCCGGAAACCCGGCGCTGTGCCTCAGTCTTAGCCAGCCGCAAGACGTGGCGCCGGGAACTCTCACTTGCGGTCCTTTCGGCGAGAACCTTGTATACACGCGCGCCGACGGGACGACTGTCAACGGAACGCGGTCCCCGTACCCGAATACGATCGGTACCGATGCGGTGTACCAGAACATGGGAAACGCCAACTACAACAGCCTGCAAACGTCCCTCAAGCGAACAGCGGGTCGTCTCACCTTGCTGGCCAGCTACACTTATGGCAAGTCGATGGATTGGGCTTCCAGCATTCAAGAGCAGGTCAATCCGTTCGATTTCCGGAAGGAATACGCGATCTCAGCGTTCGACCTGAAACACAACTTCGTCTTCAGCTACAACTACGAACTGCCGTTTGACAAGTTATTCCACACATCCAACCGCCTGACTCAGGGTTGGACAATTTCCGGCGTGACACGCAATGCCACGGGCCTGCCCGTGACCTTTCAGAGTTTCGGAGATAATGCCCTGGTCCAGGTCCAGAACAACGGGGTCAACAGTGTCAGCATCGATCTGCCAAATTACAACGCGGGTCTGGGAGCCTTGGATATCAATCACAACCCGCGCAACAACCCGCTGGCTTTTAACACCAAGCTTTTCAGCCCGAATGCGCTAGGCACATTTGGCAATTCTTCGCGGCGTTTCTTCTACGGTCCGGGGATCAACAACTACGATATGGCTCTGCGCAAGATCACCAGAGTCACGGAATCAACCTCAATGGAATTCCGTTTTGAGACGTTCAACACCTTCAACCATGCTCAGTTCGACGGCGCGAGTTCTGTCGACGGCAATCGCGATGATGCCACGTTTGGGCGAATCCTGAAGTCACAGCCAGGACGCGTTTCCCAAGTCGCTATCAAATTCTTGTTTTGAAGGCAACCCACCTGGGAAACTCCGCGTTGTCAGCAACTGTGTGGTCAGGATCGCCGCGGGCACCAGGTAGGCAAACGTGACGCACGTCCACATCAATGCACCCGCGCACTGCTGGTCTTCGAGAGCGGAAATGCCGAACTGGCGTGGTGCGGAGAGGTAAGCCGTGTAAACAACGCGGTCGCAAAAGGCAAGGAATGCGGAAAGGATGTCGCACGGGAGCGTAGCAAGAAAAAGGTACAAGAGGATCGACCATCGCGGCCACGCCGGGACACTCGGCCAAGGTTGGACAACGGGCCACCAGAAAAGAAATCCGGCTCCGAGGAAACATGCGTGCTCGACCACGTGCCACCTTTCCGATTGCAACGCCAGCGTAAACGCTGCCGGAACGTGCCATCCCACCAACGCCGCAGCGGCGGCAAGCCAGCAAAACGCAGGTTGCGAAAGTACCCGCCCGACCCGCTGCACCGGCGGCCATCGGAACAGTGGACCGACAACGGCTTGCACAAATTGGCGTGGCAAGCCGTGCAACAACGGCATCACGGGCGCGCCCACCAAGATCAAAGCAGGAGCGATCGTCATGAGCAGGAGATGCTGGACCATGTGAACCGTCAGCAATTCCTCGTCGAATGCCGCGAGAGGTGATCCCAATGCCACCCAGATCAAGAACAGTCCGAGAAGAAAACTGCCTGCGCGCCAACCGGGGATAATGTTCACAGAAGCCGAACGAAGATGAAGCCATCCGCGCAAGTACAGGAATGCCGCGGCAACGATGGCTAAGGTAAGCGGAATAGGCCACGCCCAGGATTCCAACGCGTATTGAACGGGAGATGGCATGGATCGCCCTATGGTTGCGGGGAAGCGTGTCTCTCTGAGCTCTCCTCGAGCGCCGCGTCGCGTGCGGGAGCTTGTCCTGCTGGATGCAATGTCTCGAGAAATGCGACCAGCGCCGTTGTCTCCGCCGGACTCAAATTCTTGCCGTACGCCGGCATGTTGCCGCCTCCCTGAATCACCTGGCGGATGAGTTGGTCCTGCGTTAGTCGCACGGCAACGCTGTCCAGAGCCGGACCTCTCTGTCCGCCACTCTCCCCAAGGGAATGGCAGTTGCGGCACTGCTTGACCTGAAAGACGAGCGCACCTTGCCGCTGAAGCGCGGTTGTGCCATGCAGAAATCTCTCCGGCACCGGATCACCGCTCCAAGCGTTCATGTGCGGACTCCAGGGAGTGAATCCAGCGAGATGCGTAAGTGTTCCCAGCGTCACCGCGATCAGCAGCACGGTTAAGACCGCGATCGGCCGCCGGCGCCAGCTCTTTTCTCCTTCCCCAGAAAGAAATGGCAGCAAAACAAGAAACGCGATAACGACTACGGGGCCAATGAGGAGAGCTGGCGTCTCCATTGAAGGCGGCAAGTATGACAGCAAACCGTACAGCCACAGGAAGAAGTAGTCCGGTTTGGGCACCGACTGGATGATCGTCGGGTCTGGGCGACCCGTTGGGCCGAACGGACCAAAGTATACAGCGCATGCGGCAACGGCTAAGAGGATGAATGCAGCGAAGAACATGTCTTTCCAGATTGCGTAGGGGACGAACGGAGCGCCATCCTTCTTCGTCAATTCGTGGTACTCATTCGCGTAGGTCGCTCGCTTCACGAGGCGTCCCGGCATCGGCCATTCGTTGATCCCCAGTTTCAGCACCATCAAGAGGTGAAGGCACACGAACCCGATCAGCATTCCTGGAATCACGAAGACGTGCAGCGCGAAGAATCGAGTTAGGGTCGCGCCCGCGATGATCGGCCCGCCCAGCATCAACTTTACGATCGCGGAACCTAAAATCGGGACACGGCTTGCGATCGACGCTCCGATCCCAAGCCCCCAATATGCGTCCTGATCGAAGCGCAGGACCTGCCCGCTGAATGCCATGCCCAAAGTCATGAGCAACAGGAAAACGCCGATTATCCAAGTAAGTTCCCGAGGAAACTTGTACGCCCCGAAAAGGAAGACTTGCACCATGTGAATGAGAACGATCGCTATCATGAAGTTCGAGCCCCATCCGTGCAACGCGCGGATGAACCAGCCGAGAGTCACGTCGTGGTTCAGAGACTGCAAACTGTTCCACGCCTCGCTGGCCGAGGGGACGTAGATCATCGCGAGCAGAATTCCGGTGACGAGTTGCAGAAGGAACACAACCAGAGCGGCGCTGCCAAACACGTACCACCAACTTGCCGTGCTGCGCGGTACGGGGTGCTCCGATACCTCGCGAATCGGGGCGGCCAGTTGAAGACGCCGGTCGAACCATTCCCCGACCTGTGTAATCAGACGGCGCACGGCGGCTTCTTTCCAACGAGTGATGCGGTCGGCGACCCTGTTGTAGGTAGTTCGCCGGCCTGGATGGTGACAAGACCGTCCTGCACTTTGTACGGATATTCGAACAGCCCGCGCTCCGGCGGGCCCGAGGCACGCGAGCCGTCGCGGTAATACGCTCCGCCGTGGCACGGGCACATGAACAATCCGGATTGCTGAAACCATCGAACCGGACAACCGAGATGGGCGCAGTTGACAGCGAAAACCTGGAATTGATCTCCTTCGATACGCCGCACCCAACATGCCGTGTCCACAGTCTTGCCGTCTGTTGGAGTTACATAAGGATTTCGGAAGGTAGCCAGGCGCGTCTCGCCTTCCGGAAAATCGCTCACGGGCCCGAGAGGCACCCAAGAAAGGTAGCCGTTCGCGCGCCCGCGGGTAACAGAGGCCAGAACAAACCGTACGATCGGCACCGCAAGTGCCGTCGCCACCAGGCCGTTGAACAGAATCCCCATCTTCACAAACAGCCCGCGGCGGGAGAGCGTATTTTCGTTCGACATCATCAGACTCCTAGTGCTGTGCGTAATTCGAAACCGAATAAGGCTGGCCCGGGTTCTGAGCCCGCCGCGAGGCGAGCCAGGCAACTACGTCGGTGACTTCCTGATCCGACATGGGCTTGCCGGGTACGTTTCCGCGCCAGTCCGGCGCTCCCAGTTCGGGACGGCCAGTGATGACAACGGTGCGCAGCCCCTGATCGCTGACCAGCGCCAGAAAGGAATCATCCGTGATGGCGCTGCCCTTTGGTCCCCCGTGGCCGCCCGAGCCGTGGCAGGATTCACAGTACGTTTTGTAGGCAAGTTCGCCTCGCACAGCGTCGCCCGTGGATTTCGCTGCGTAGGAAGGCGGAGTGGCTGTGCCGAGAATTCCGCGCCGGCTCCAGCGCGATCGGATTTCGCTCGCAATCACATCAATCTGCTTGTCCGTCAGCATTCCGCCGGCGCTCTGCGCGAAGGCCGGCATCGAGGTTCCGCGCACGCCCTTGGCGATGGCTTTGCGCATCGCCGCGTCGTCCGCGATGGCCAGATAAACCGGATCGGCGAGCGCGATGGCTGCGCCTCCACGCCCTTCCGCGCCATGGCATCCCGCGCAGTTTTCCCCGTACAGAGTGCCAAATTCCAAGACATCATTCGGCGCCAGAGTCTCGGAACCCTTCCTGGGTTGGCCGTGCGGCGTGCCGCAGCCCGTGAGCAGCATCGCGCCCAAGGCCGCGGATGCACATAGATATCGGAATGGGTTCACGGCCGTTTCTCTCCGTTTTCGCGCGGTGGCATTATGCCCGGGGCTTCGATTCCTGCGCGCAAGGCGAACGGCATGTTCTCGCGCGTCCGCACGCGCGACTGCCGCACGACGACAAGGCCCGCGACAATACCGAAGGCAAACTGCGAGGCCATGAACCAGGCCCAGTCAATGTGGCTCCCAAGCACAGGATTGAGAATGTTCATAGTGGAGTGGAGCAGCCCCGACCACAGCACCGGAGCGATCAACCCGCCTAGCAGAATGGGATGACGCGCGAACATGGGAAGCGTCGCACCATACAGCAATCCCACAAGTATCGAGGTGACAAGATGCAAGGCCACGGCAAGGAAAAAGATGCCTGCGTGAAAGGAATTAAATTGCGAGGCGGAAGGTACCTCCGACGGCGCATACACAATCGCGGCAAGAAGGTTGATGGGATACCAGATGCTTCCGGTTTTCAACAGGCCATAGAGACAGGCCAGCGCGGCCATCGCTACGCTCCCCGCTAAGCCTCCCTTGACCCCGGCCGAAATGGGATAGGTTTCAAGGGGAAGCCAGGCGCGCACCTGTTCGGGAGCCACAGGCAGCCGTTCGACAAGATGGCGTTCGGTGGCTATCGTTATATCCTCCGGAACGACAGGGACAACTTCTTCATGCTCATGCGGGAAGACTTCCCGGAACCAGCCGACGCAACCTGCGATCGCCAGCACAGCGCCGAGAACGCTTACCGAGGCGCTCGTAAGGAGCCCCGCAAACACCAGCGTAAATCCAAAAGCCAGAACCAAAGGCCAAGCCGTCCGGGCGGGCGCCTCGATCTCGCTCGGCATCCCGGTGTTTTGCTCCATCTGTTCCGCACGCAGCAGCGTTGCCATTCATTCTCCTCAGCGACCCACAACGTAAACTACCGTGAACACAACCACCCACACCGCATCCACAAAATGCCAGTACATGGCGAGCACATCGACGCGCGCCGACTGCTCTGGGCCGACGCGGCCAACCAACCCAAACAGAAGCACGATGCCGAGCATAAGCAAACCCACCGTGACGTGCGTGGCGTGCAGACCCACAAGCGAGTAGTACGTCGTCCCAAACAGGTTCGTCGAAATCGTCAGCCCGTGTTCGTAGATCAGCCGGTGCCATTCCTGCCCGGTGCCGAACAAAAAGAGGCTCCCAAGAACAATCGTGAGAAACCATAAACCAAGGAATGCGCCTCGGTTGCCGCGCTCGAGAAATCTTGAAGCGAGGTGAATCGTAAGGCTGCTCGAAAGCAAGCAAATCGTGAAGAAGATAGGCGTTTCTAGCACTTCCTGCGGAGTCGGTCCTGAGAGGCTCTTGCCCACATAGAAAAGATAGGCGACAACGAAAATGGTGAAGATGGCGGACTCGGCGATGATGAGACACGTCATTCCGACCTTTCCACGATACGGGAGCTTCCAAGCTCCTGGTGTTGCCGGGAGCGGAGCCGCAATTGCACTCATTGATCGATTCCTTTACTCATAACGACTGTCCGGGTCCTCTGGATGCTTCAAATCCCACAGCGGGCGGCGGCTCGCGACGGTTGGGATCACAGCAAAGTTGTACGCAGGCGGCGGCGAACTCACCGACCATTCCAGCGTCCAGGCGTCCCAAGGGTCGTTGCCGGCTTTGCGTCCCCTGAAGTAAGAAATAATAAGGTTGGCGACCAACACCAGTGTGGCAATGGCCTGGATGAATGCGCCGATGCTGACGAGCAGATTCAAAGTATCCCAACCGCGGCCGGGCTCGTAGGTGTAGATTCGGCGCGGCATGCCGAGCATACCGGGTATGTGCATGAGGTCAAAACACAGGTGAAACCCGATGACGAACAGCCAGAAGTGCACTTTGCTAAGGGTTTCGTTCAACATCCTTCCTGTGATTTTTGGGTACCAATAATAGAACCCCGCGAATACGCCAAACATAAGTGAGCCCGTCAGGGTGTAGTGGAAGTGCGCCACAACAAAGTACGAGCCAGTAAGCTGCCAATTCCAGGCCGCACTGCCGAGCATGATGCCGGTGAGACCGGCGATCAAGAACTGAAACAGGAATGCGATGCAGAACAGCATCGGCGTCTTGAACTGAATTTTGCCGCCCCACATGGTGGCGAGCCAATTGAAGATCTTGATCCCCGTGGGCACCGCGATCGCCATTGTCGTCAGCACGAAAAAAGTGTTCGCCATGGAGCTCATCCCAATACTGAACATATGGTGCGCCCACACACTCATGCTGATGAATCCGATGGCTATGGTGGCTGCGACCATGATCGGATATCCGAAGATCGGTTTGCGGGAAAATACTGGAATGACTTCCGACATAACTGCAAAAGCCGGAATAATCAGGATGTACACTTCCGGGTGTCCGAAAATCCAGAAAAAATGCATCCAGAGGGCCGCGGACCCGCCCGCCTGCGTATCGAAAAAATGCCCGCCCAGATAGCGATCCACGGAGAGCATAATTTGTGCCGCCGACAACGGTGTGACGGCGATGAGCACCATCCCGCACATAACGAGGTTCAGCCACACTAACAACGGCATGCGGCTTAGCTTCATTCCGGGGCAGCGCATCGAGAAAATCGTGGCAATGATGTTGATCGCCGTCCCGATGCTGCCGAAGCCGGCGACCAGCAGTGCGATGGTCCAGTAATCTGAGCTATGCCCCGGCGAGAAGGCACGCGCTGTCAACGGAGCGTAGGCCCACCAGCCCACGTCCGGAGCGTTCCCTGCTCCGTAAAGGCCACTTCCGCCAAGAAAGCTGAAGTGGAGAAGAAATCCTCCGAAAGCCGTCAGCCAGAAACTGAAGGCATTCAGCCGTGGAAAGGCCATGTCGCGAGCGCCGATCATCAACGGCACGAGGTAGTTGGCAAAGCCAAAGATCATGGGTATGCCCATGAAGAAGACCATGGTCGTGCCATGCATGGTGAACATGCGGTTGAAGACCTGGGGTGAAACAAAGTGGTTATGCGGAAACATCAACTGGATGCGCATGATCATCGCTTCAGATCCGGCGATGGCGAGAAAAAGCAGGGCAAAGAGGACGTACAGGATGCCAAGCCGCTTGTGATCGACCGTGGTCACCCACTCATGCAGCGTTTCGACCCATGGTCGGCCCGCGACATTTGCGGTTTGAATGGCCATTGCATCCGATGACATAACTCGTCTCCCAAAATCTTCGGCTACCGCAGCGTCTCCAGATAGCGCATAAGCGCGTCCAGGTCCTCATCGCTCAACTTCATGGCTGGCATGAGCGAGCCAGGTTTGATGGCGTCCGGGTTTTGAATCCACAACCGAAGATTTTCTTTAGTATTTTCGGCCGCGCCGGACGCGAGTGTGCGGCGGCTCATCAGGTGCGTCAGATCGGGACCGAAGCGCCCCGTTGCAGCCGTGCCGGCGACCGCGTGGCAGTTTATGCACGCGGTTGTTTCAAAGACGCGTCTGCCGGCGACTTCCTTCTCGTCCTGATTTGCGGGCTGCTTTTGCGCGCGAATCCACGCTTCAAAATCTTCACGGCTGTCCACCGACACCCACAAAAGCATCTTCGCGTGCTGCGTGCCGCAGTACTGAGCGCACTGGCCGAGATAGATACCCGTATGGTGCGGGTCCACCCACGTTTCGTTTATACGATTCGGAATCAGGTCCGTCTTTCCCGCAAGCTGAGGAACCCAGAAACTGTGATCCGTGTCGGCGGAAAGTAGCCTTAAGAAAGTTGGCGTAGGATGCTCGGGATCGCTCACCGGAATGTGCAGCTCGTTCGCGGTCACGACGCCGAGCGCCGGATACCGAAACTCCCACCAGAACTGGTGCCCGATAGCCGTGACTTCCACAGCCCCGGCTGGTTTGGGAGCGTCCTCGATTCCATGAATCACGCGAGCTGTGGCCAAAAACAAAACCACAACAATCAAGATAGGAATGACAGTCCAGGCCAGCTCTATCTGTGTGCTCCCATACACCTGGGCCGGTTCGCTCTTGTCCTCGTTTGCTGTCCTGCGGAATTTCACGACGGCATAGGTCAATAAACCGAAGACGACCAAGAAAATCAAAGCAGTGATGGCGAGGACGAAAAGCGACAGATCATAGATCGACTTCGCCGGTGTTGAGTGCGGCTGGAATATGTTGGGAACAGGGTTGTCGGTCGACGGACTCGCAGCGCATAACCCAGCAGCCAGAAGGATCCCTATCAGGAGGACAAGCACTCCGGTGACCCGGCCGATGACCGCTCCCCAATCCGTCTTGTGCGTCGTTTCCCGCATTCTCCTCAGGCCTTTCCCTGCGTCACCTTAACCATCGCAGGCCGTGCTTCATTCTTGCTGTGCGCCGTCACGTCCAGACCCTCGGTCACGCAAAAGGCTGCCCACCTTGCTCCAGTCACGCCCCTTACTGATAACCGCAACTCTTGAGTTTCGTTCTTCTTGGCGATGCGAGCTGTTCCCGTCGGCTTTTCGCGCTGCCCAGTACGTACGTCCAGACCCATCTCGAGGCGGCGTGCGTTTTCGTCAGGTGCATCTCGCACTCCAAACGACCCATTTCTCACGCCATCGCTTATCTTCTTTGATTGGAGCTACTTCCGACCGAGATGTGGGCCACCCACCCGAGGGGAGGAACATCGCTATCGTCAGCGGGTTGACAGTGTGGTCAAAGCCTTGGCGTGGCCGAAAACTCATTCGCCCCGCCAGCTCACTCGCCCCTTCAGGCATTCCGCCGGATTACCGCCGCATACCTATGTACTGCGGCGGCGGCTGGAACGCGCAGAGCTGATGCTTCGCAACACGCAATTCCCGCTGTCAGAGATCGCGGCTGTAATGGGATTTGCTGATCAAAGCCATCTCACACGCGATTTCCACCCCCTGACTGGTGTCGCACCAAGCCTCCTCCGTTGAAGCGCCCGCTAAGCCATTACAAATAAATAACTTAGACAAACCGAACGGTTTGCAAAGCCGAGGATTGCCGTCCGCTGCTGCCCTCTGCCTTTGCGCAAGAATGTTCCAACGGAAGCCGATTCGTTCAAGACGACAGGATTCCGGCAGCGCCACAATCGGCGCACATCACCGAAAGGAGGGCAAGCCAATGGAGAACGCCGAGGCCATTCACGTTCAACCAAACCCAGGTACAACAATGGGGTCGGCCGCCGCATGCAGCTTCTCTGGGTGTATCATGCCCGCCATGGCCTCCTCAGGACAGGGATCCGAGCGTTTGAATGCCCAACTCCTGGTCGACTCGATTCCTGCGCTGATTCACACAGCCAGGCCCGACGGTTACCTCGATTACTTCAATAAACCTTGGCTGGAATACCTGGGCGTCACTTTGGACAAAGTGACCGGCTGGAATTGGACGGCTTTCGTTCACCCTGAGGACGTTGAGGGGATTGTGGCCAAGTGGCGAGCCTGCCTCGCGACTGGAGAAGTCTTCGAATACGAAACTCGCGTCCGCAGCGCGAATGGAGAATACCGCTGGATGTTCCACCGGAAAGTGCCGCTTCGCGATGCAAACGGCAACATCGTCAAGTGGTATGGATCGAGTCTCGACATTGAGGACCGCAAAAAAGCAGACGAGAACGTACTGCGGAGCGAAGCTTACTTGGCCGAAGCGCAGAAATTGAGCCACACCGGCAGTTTCGGCTGGGATGTGTGCAGCGGAGAGATCCATTGGTCTCGAGAAACCTTTCGGATATTTGAATACGAGCCGGCAGCCAAGGCTACGATTGATATGGTCTTGCAACGAACTCACCCGGAAGACAGGTCAGCTGTGCAGCAACTGATCGAACGCGTTTCGCGCGAGAGGAAGGAATGGGATTTCGAACATCGGTTGCTGATGCCTGATGGATCCGTTAAATACCTACGGGTCATAGGTAGTCCCTCAGAGAACGAGGACGGCTGCTTTGAGTTCGTGGGAGCGGTTACGGATATCACCGAGAGCAAGCGGGCAGAAGAAGCGTTGCGGCTAAGCGAGAGTTATCTGGCGGAAGGGCAGAGGCTGGCACATGCGGGGAGTTGGGCGTGGCGGGTAGCGGGAGGAGACGCTTTGCATTTGTCCGACGAATGGTATTGCGTATTTGGCTTCGATCCTGCGGAGGGCATGCCGCCTTGGGAAAAACGCCGCCAACGGGTTCATCCTGAGGATCGAGCCAGGTGGCAGGGGGCCATCGAACGAGCAATCCAGGAAAAGACGGATTACGATCTGGAATTCCGAATCCTTCTTCCGGACGGCACTGTCAAGTGGATCTACTCCGTCGGCCATCCTGTTTTGAATGCATCCGGGGATTTGGTGCAATTCGTGGGTAGCTCGACGGACATCACTGAACGCAAGCGAGCCGAGGAGTCCCTCCGGAGCAGTGAAGCGTACCTGGCGGAAGCGCAGAGGCTGAGCCAAACCGGCAGTTGGGCATGGAGTCCAGACCAGGATAACAGGTACTGGTCGGAGGAATGCTACCGTATTCTGAGTTTCGATCCACAGGATGGTTTGCCCCGATTCGAAGAATTCTTTCAGCGGATTCATCCCGACGACCAACCCGGTTTCAGGGAACTATTCCAGACGGCTATCCGCGAGAAGGCAGAGTGGGAGGCGGACTACCGCATCGTGCGTCCGGGTGGCGCTATCAGGGACATTCACGTCGTAGGTCATCCTGTTTTCAGCCCGTCCGGCGAACTCATCGAATTCACAGGTACCGTGATCGACGTCACTGAGCGTAAACGGGCCGAGGAGGAACTGCGCAGAAGTGAAATGGAGCTCCGGCAGATGCTGGACCTCACGCCTCAACATGTTGCGGTATACGGACCTAACCGTGAACGCCTTTACGCCAACCGCGTCTTGCTCGATTACCTCGGTTTTAGTCTCGAAGAGTGGCGGCAGTCTCCTGGTCGCGGTAAGTACGAATTCGCCATTCACCCCGTAATTCATCCTGATGACAACGTGCGGATCGACGGTGTTTTTGGTCACGCTATCGCTCGTGGCTCTGCTGACGAGGTGGAGTTGAGAATACGCAAACGTGATGGCACTTATCGCTGGTTCTTGGCTCGTTTTAACCCATTGCGCGACGAACAGGGACAGATTACGCGTTGGTATGTTGCCGCGACGGACATCGAAGATCGAAAGCAGGCCGAAGAGAGACTCCAGCACGAAAACGTTGCCCTTCGCGAAGAAGTCGACAAGGCATCGATGTTTGAGGAGATCGTTGGAACTTCTCCCGCGCTACAAGCAGTGCTTTCTCGTGTTTCCAAGGTCGCTCCCACGGACTCCACGGTTCTGATCACCGGCGAAACCGGGACCGGCAAGGAACTTATTGCCCGTGCCATTCATAGACGATCCCGCCGCTCCTCCCGCGCTTTTGTGAGCGTCAACTGCGCTGCCATCCCGCGCGACTTGATCGCCTCAGAATTGTTTGGCCATGAGAAGGGCGCGTTTACGGGGGCAACGCAGCAACGTTTGGGCCGCTTTGAAATGGCCGAAGGAGGCACGATCTTCCTCGATGAAGTCGGAGAGCTTCCAGCCCTGACCCAAATCGCCCTCTTGCGTGTGTTGCAGGAACACGAATTTGAGCGTGTCGGCGGAACTCGGTCCATCCAAACAAATGTTCGGGTGATTGCCGCTACGAACCGTGACTTGCAGGCGGCCATCGCTGCGGGCATGTTTCGCAGCGACCTGTTTTACCGGCTCAACGTTTTCCCGATAGAGATGCCTTCTCTGCGGGAACGAAGAGAAGACATTCCCATGCTGGTCGAGTACTTCATCGATCGTTACGCAAGGAAAGCAGGAAAGAGCATACGCGGCGTAAGCAAGAAGAGCCTGGACCTTCTTCAGTCGTATCCCTGGCCGGGTAACATTCGCGAACTGCAGAACGTCATTGAACGGTCCGTCATCGTGTGCGAAAAGGAGAATTTCTCGGTGGACGAGAGCTGGCTTTCGCGGCAGCCTCTTGCAACGGAGCTGAAGAGCCCGCTTGACCTCTCTGAAAAGCTTGCCGTCCAGGAGAAAGAGATCATTGAGGCTGCCTTGCGCGAATGCCGAGGACGGGTCTTCGGACCGTCAGGGGCCGCTGCCAAGCTGCGTATGCCACGCTCCACCCTGGAATCGAAGATTCGGTCACTAAAGATCGACAAGGATCGCTTCAAGGCTGCAGTTCCCCCCAAAAGCAACTAGCCGCTTTCACATCTACTTAATTTTCAAAGGGCCGCCCAGAAAGCACTTTGTACAGAACTTCGCCAATTGGCGAAACCTCGTCATTTATCTATCTCTTAATTAGCGTATTTTCACTAGCTTACGATTGGAGCAGGGATTGCCTCTCCCAACACTACCGGCCCAGCTCTAAGAGAGGGTAGATGCTGAAGATTCAAAGAACAGCGAACGGAGAGGTGGTCTTTACGGTGAGCGGTCGAATGGACTCAGAAAATGTAGACGAGTTGAAAGAACTGTTTGCATCTGAAGCGAAAGGTCGCGGCATAGCCTTGGACTTAAAGGACTTAACCCTCGTGGATCGAGACGCTGTGAGGTTTCTCGAGCGCTGCGAAGCGGACAGCATCAAGCTCAAGAATTGCCCAGCATACATCCGAGAGTGGATCACGCGAGAACGAAGCGAAAGTTAAGCGGTTCGACGAAGCACAGCCGAAGTCACGCCGCAGAACCTCTAGCGCATTGGGGTCAATTCCATCATGGTGAGTCGCTATGACCGCGATAGTCGTGGCGATTTTCAAGGAGCTACAAATGCAAATCGCAAGGCTGAAGCCGTGGTTCGTGCCCACACTGATCTTCCTGATGGCTGCCGGAATTCTGGTGACCATCATCGGGAACTGGAACAGTTGGGCGAGCGAGCGCGCCGAGCAAGAAACAGATGATGCCTACGTGCGGGCCGACCTGACGCCGCTAAGCACAAAAGTTTCTGGCGTAGTCGCCAAGGTGTTCGTGGACGACTATCAGACAGTGAAAGCTGGGGACCTTCTTGTGCAATTGCGCGACGATGACTTTCGTGCCCAAGTGGCACAGGCAGAAGCGGCCGTTGAGGCAGCGAAGGCGGCATTGGAGGACAATCGCCGCCAGAAAGATCTGCAGGATGCCAAAATTGACCGCGCAAGGACGGGAATCGAGCTTGCGAAAGCGCAAATTTCCGCGGCGCAAGCGGCCATCGAAGCAACGAAGGCCGACTTGGATCGAACCTTAGCGGAACGCAACCGCCAAGAAGCGCTGATCGCGACGGAATCGGCCACCCACCAGCGTCTCGAGCAGGCCGTCGCCGACGAGCAACGGTTCCGCGCTCTGGTATTGGCCCGCCAAGCGGACCTCGAACAGGCGAAGGCCGGCCTCGCCAATAACCAAGCCACGGTGATTGCCGAAACGAGAACGCGTGCTGTGCTCGATTCGCGCGATGGGCAACTCATTGCTGACTTGCATGGAAAGCAAGCATCCCTAGACGCCGCCAGGACCAATCTGGACTACACAAGTATCTTCGCGCCAGAGAATGGCGTCGTCGGCGAGCGAAAGGTCCGCCCGGGACAGATGGTCAGTCCGGGAACCCAGGTACTCTCCCTGGTTCAGGCTGACGCGTGGGTGCAGGCAAATTACAGAGAGACCCAGGTGAGGCACATGCAGCCCGGCGCCCTGGCGGAGATTTCGGTCGATGCTTTTCCCGGCGTACGGCTGAAGGGCAAGCTGGTCCAAGTTGCACCTGCGAGCGGTTCACAGTTCGCTTTGCTTCCACCAGACAACGCCACCGGCAACTTCACCAAAATTGTGCAGCGCGTCCCAGTCAAGATCGTACTCGACGCGGGCCAGCCTATAGCCCGGCGCTTGCGGCCGGGGCTATCGGTAATTGCCAGAGTTCGAACAAGCGCAGTCACTGACTGATTCCGGAGCAAAGCCCTTGGCCACTGCATCTCCCCAACTTCCCGCACCCGCGACGCCGACTAAGGCGCCGGCTCAGCTTTCGACGCACCCGTACATTGGGATCTTCGGGGTCTTTCTAGGCGCGAGCATCGCGACCATGAACAGCCGCCTGCTCAGCGTTGGCCTTGCCGACCTGCGCGGAGCCATCGGCGCCGGTTTCGACGCAGCATCCTGGCTGCCGACGGCACTGAACATGGCCATGATGTTCAGCGGCGTCTTCTGCGTCTTCTTGAGCGCCGTCTTTGGCCCCCGTCGCATACTCCTTTCCGCTGCTCTCGTCTTCACGATCACTTCCATTCTTTTGCCGCTTTCGCCAAATTTGTGGGTCATGCTCGCCTTGGTATCGCTAGCCGGCCTGGCCTCCGGAACCTTTTATTCACTGACCCTGACCTTCGTACTGACGGCGCTCCCGAAACGCCTGATTATTTTCGGCATTGCCGCCTACGCCGCCGACATCGTTTTTACGAGCAACATCGCCTCCGCGCTCGAGGGCTGGTATTCCGACCACCTTTCCTGGCACTGGATTTTTTGGAACGCTGCGGTCTTCACGCCCTTGATGATGATTTGCATCTACTTCGGCATTCCCCGGCGCACTGCAGCGGGCGCCATACCCAGTTGGCGCGGCTTCGCTTATTTCAGCGCGAGCCTTAGCCTGCTTTATGGAGCGCTCGATCAAGGGGAACGCCTCGATTGGTTTCATTCCGGCGTAGTTGTAGCAATGTCCGCTGCGGGAATTTTTTTGCTGGCAGCCACCTTCGTCAGGAGAAGGCTGCAGCCGAATCCGCTGGTAAATCTCTCGTTCCTGAATTCAAGGAACACGATCATCCTTGCAATATCCATTTTCGTTTTCAAGTTCGTTCACCTTGCGAGCATCATTCTGGTCCCCGGTTTTCTCGGTAACGTCCAAAGGTATCGGGCAACCGACACCGGCCACGCTCTCGCCTGGGTCGCCGTGCCTCAGTTCGCGGTGGTGTGGCTGGTAGCCGCCACTATCATCTTCACCAACTCGCGGCTCATCCTTGCGGCCGGTCTTACCATCGTGGCCTCGGCTTCCCTGGTCTGCGCCCACCTCGATTCTTCGTGGGCAGGCGCCAGCTTCCAGGCGATGGAACTTGTGCTCGCCACGGGACTCGCCTGCGTTTATATCGGACTAGTGAGCAGCATCGTTCTGGAGGGCCTGGAAAAGGGCGCGCTGAGCAGCGCTGCCGCCGCCGCAACGTTTTCTGGATTTATGCATACCTTCCGCATTTTTGGCGGCCAGGTCGGCGTATCCGTCATGAATCGCTTCCTCTCCGTCCGGGAGCAGTTTCACTCCAATATGCTCGGCCTTCACGTGCAGATTGGCAACTGGCTCACGGATGAGCGGCTGCGAATGGTTAGTCTCGGCTTGCTACCCGGTTCGTCAGGATTGGAAGAAGCGCAAGCGCGCGCAGGCGCACTCTTGAGCCAGCAGGTGCGCGCACAGGCTTATACGTTGGCCATTGCGGACGGCTTTGTGCTCATCGCGGCTGTGGCGGCAGCCTTTCTGATCACCATGTTGCTAATGCAACCCGCAAAGATCAGCTATCAAGACTTGAGGAGAATGTAATGACTTGCGGAAGGTTTCACCGAGTGATGGCAGCAGCGGTAGTATTTCTCTTCTGCGTCACCTCATCTCTGACAGCCGAAGTGCGACGTCTCAAACTCGCGGAAGCGGTTCGCTTGGCCGTGGAACAGAATCGCACTCTTAAGATCGCGCGCTTCAGGGTACAGGAGAACGAGCATAGGAAAGAGGGTGCACGCTCAGATTACTTTCCGACGATAACCAATCAGTCCCACGCGCTGCATATCACCGACCTGGAGGATCTCTCGATTCCGCCCGGATCTTTCGGTACTGTGGCAGGTGTGCCCATCCCGGCGCGGAACACTGCGTTGCCGCAGGGCAAGCTGACGCTCTTTTCGAGCGGCACGACGATTGCCCAGCCTTTGACGCAATTGCTGCGCATCCATCAAGAGAACCGCATTGCCGCAGCGGAAGTCGCAACTTCGCGAGACGAGTTGAAGAATGCCGAGAATGAAATCGCGCTGCAAGTGCACGCGCTGTATTACGGCATTCTCGTCGCGCAGCTTCAGAAGAAAGCCGCCGAGCAGGAAACGTCCTTCGCTACCGAAAGCCTGCGTGAGAATGAAAACGACGTCCGCAACGGGAGCGCCCTTCAAGTCGCAGCACTTCAAAGTCAGGCTGAACTCCTTCAGGGACAGCAGTCCGTCCTCACTGCGGAACTCCAGATCGACGACTACATCGTGGAACTGAATGATCTGCTCGGCCTTCCGCTGGACACAAAATTGGAACTGGACCCCGACGTTGCAACAAACTTTGAGATTCTGCCGAAAGCCGAGTACGTGAAAGCGGCATGGGAGGAGAATCCGGGGATCCGTTCTGCCGAGGAGGCGGTCGAGAAGGCACGGGCCGGCGTGGCAGCAGCGAAGACCGCGTACATCCCCGACATCACGGCATTTGCGCGCCATAGCTACCAGGACGGCGTGCCCTTCTTCGTCCGGAACTTCGGGACGTTCGGTGTGAACCTGAGCTACACGCTTTGGGATTTCGGCAAGCGCCGGGCGGGCGTGCGCGAGCATGCGGCGCAGCTTGGCGAAGCCGAGCAGAACCTCGAGCACCTGAAAGAACAGGTCGCAGTGGCCGTCGAGCGCAACTACAACAAGCTCGAACGGACCAGGAACATGGTCAACGTGGCGAGCCAGGTCGCAAAGCTCCGCCAGGAGAGCGAACGCCTGTCGACCAATCAGGCAGTGCAAGGCGCAGTTCTGATTTCTGATGTAAGGCACGCCACGGCCGCGAGCTACCAGGCCAAAGCGGACCTTTTGCAGGCCAGCCTTGGATATTTGCTGGCTTGGGCAGAGCTCGAGCGCACGGTCGGCCGGGCCCCCGGATTGGGAACGCCCTGAAAACACACCCTGACCGGCAGCAAGCTGTCGACAACTCGGCCAAAGAGTCGAGGTCTCGTCATCCATTCGCGGTTTGCGTTACAACCGATCCGTATTCGTACTCGTTAGGATTCGTCAAAGCATTGATAAGAAACCAGATCCAACGTAGTCCGAGCGATCGACTCATTTGGAGTTGCGAATGCTTCATTGGAATCAATGTGGGGATGCGTTGAGTCCGGTACATGCGGACATATGCCGGGTGTGCCACTCTGGTTTTGTGTGTCCAAGTCGCACGCAGCCGCATCAATCTCAAAGGAAGCCGGGAGCGACTTTGACACGTTTAGCACAGGCCCCTAGGAAAGCGGACCGCGGCAAATTTGCTCTGGAGCTTGCGATGAAATATCAGTTGCTAATCACTGCTTTGTTTCTGCTTCCGGTCTCTTCCGTCGTTGCGGCGGATGGTTCCGGGACGCTTCCAACCGCTGAGGAAATCGTGACTCAGTTGGGTGCTCATGACCTCCAGCGGCAGGCCTCCACTGAAGGATATGTCGGGATGCGGCGGTACGTCTTCGAGAACCATCATTTCCACAAACGCGCCGAAATGCTTGTGAACGTGCAAGGAGACCGTGACGGCACAAAGCATTTCGAAGTCGTGTCCGAAGAAGGATGGAAGGCGGCGCACAAACACGTCTTGCACAAAATGCTCGAAACGGAAACGGAAACGTCTCGTCCCGATATGCATGTCAAGGCAATACTCACTCTCGAAAACTATAACTTTGAACTTATCGGGACTGAACCAGTAGACGATCGCACGGCTTACGTTCTAGAAGTTAGCCCCAAGCGGAAGGAGAAGTACCTCTTCCGAGGCCGCATCTGGGTAGACGTTGAAGACTACGCGCTGATGCGCGCCGAGGGCAACCCTGCCAAGAACCCTTCGTTCTGGACGAAAAGCACGCATTTCGTGCAGATCTACCGGAAAAGCGGTCGTCTCTGGTTCCCACTCTCTACGCAAAGCGTCACCGAAGCGCGCATCTTTGGCACCACTGACGTGAACATCGAGTATTTCGACTACGCGCCCAAAACGCCGCACCCTCTCGACAATTCCGTCATGTCCGCAAAGGAAATGCCCAAGCGATGAAACGCTCAGCTTGTTAGTCTGATGGCTCCCTGTTACAATACCCGCGAAAACTCAAACGATTTTTAATATTCCGCGAAGCCCACCGCGGAGCCATCCGCTGCGTGCTCAGGAACAAGCCCGAATGCCATAAGTCCGCTGGATGCTGGAGGGCCACGTGGCTTCTGCCGTCATGAATCGTCTCGGTCCCGGTGCCGAACACCCTTCTCAGGTCCGGACCATCGAGCCCGCCCCTGCGAGTGGACGTCTAATTTTAACTCCCGAGGAAGTGCACGACTCGTGGCAACGGTGTATGGCCGAGTATCATGTCGACCCGAGAAGCCGGACGGCCCCCAATGTCATCACGCAAAGCGAACTAAAAGCCTCGAGCGAACCGCTCGCTGATCTCATCGTGCACGCCCGGGAAGAGATCGATCGTCTCTATGCGATCGTTCGGCAGCAAGGGTATGTCGTTCTTTTGTGCAACGAAGAGGGAGTTGCCATTCACCATCGCGGCGATGAATCAAGGGCGGAAGAGTTCAAAAATTGGGGCATCTGGCTCGGCGGCGTCTGGTCGGAGCAAATTGAAGGGACAAACGGCATCGGGACTTGCCTCACCGAACAACGCCCGGTTCTCGTCCATTGCGGCCAACACTATCGCAGTCGGCACGCCAAACTCACTTGTGCGGGCGCCCCGATCTTTGATGCCGCCGGCAAACTGGCGGGCGTGTTGGATGTTTCCTCTGTCATTTTCGAGGGGACGGATCGGACGCAGCAGTTGGCTCTGGCGGCAACCATTGCCTCCGCGCGCGCCGTGGAAGAACGACTCTTTCGTGAGTTCTTCCGGCACGCGTGGATCATCGCTGCCGTGCCGTGTGACGATAGCGTCCCCGCGTTGCTTCTCGCCGTCGATGAAGATCAGCGCATCGTTGGTGCGGATCGAGTCGCCCGACTAACGTTCTCGCTCAGTGATAGGAGCCTAGCCGGCGGAGTGCATCTATCCTTGATCTTCGATTACAGTCTTTCGCTTTTCCGCCGCGGTGGTGGGCAGGACATTGCGGTTCGCCTGAGTCGCGCTGGTGGCGATGGCGGGTGGAACGCATTGATTACTCCTCCCCTCGCCAGATCGAACGTGTCGCATAGCTGGCCAGAGGCAGTCGTCCACTCACAGCCCAGGATGAGTATGCTGGGCAACTTGCAGATGCAGGAAACGCCGCCCCCCAGCCGAGGAGGCCTTCCACCCGCGTTAGCACACCGAATATGCGAATACGTCGAATCGCATCTTGATGAGAAGATTAGCCTCGGCCGTCTCGCTTCCATGGCAGGGCTTTCCCCGCACCATTTCGCACGTGCTTTCCGAGAATCGGTTGGAATGCCGCCGCACGGATATTTGCTACAGCGGCGCCTGGAACACGTCGAGCACATGCTCCGTGAGACTCAACTGCCGTTGTCTGAAATCGCCCTGGCCGCCGGGTTTTCCGACCAGAGCCATCTTGCTCGGCATTTTCGCCGACTGACTGGCATGCCCCCAAGTCTCGCCCGCCGGCTGGAACGATAAGCCCGCATGTGCAGGAGTCCTGAAAAGACACCCCTCAAGTTGCTCAAGAACTGAGGCGTGCTTGTAGACCAATACTGAGTCCGCGTCTCTGTAACCCCTTGTTCCGTAAAGGCTTATTCCCTAAGGTTGAGCAAGGAATAATCCATCCAGAGCCAGAAACTGACTGCCAAGAATTGAGCAAGAATGTCCCGATCGCGGCCGCTTCATTCAAGACGGCACTGCATCCTCCGTGTAGTGTCCGCGCATGGTCACGAAAAATATCCAACTTGGAGATTCGGCCTTCCCAGAAGAGCGGCGTTCATCGTACGCATTTCCGAAACCCTGCGGGAGCATTTTGTACAGAACTTCGTCATTTGGCGAAACGTCGCCATCTCTCCATCTGTTAAATCGTTACATTTCAGCAGCTTACCATTGGAGCCAGGATTGCCATGTAATGGAATGCGGGTCATTTCAAGAGGGGAATGCGAGAGAGCTATGGGCAAGCTAACGGTTCATCGGGGCATCGCCGACCGCAACAAGAGCGGAAGACAGCTTGGGTCGTCCGTTTCGGGAGATTGAAATTGGATGTCGTGTTCCAACTGATTCCGAAGCACGACAGTGAAGGGGACGTTATGGCAACAGCAACGCAATTGGGCCAGAGGAAAGAGTTGGACACGAGAAAGCGGAGTTCCACGTCGCGCTATTTTGAGAATGCGCTGCGGCGGAGGATCGTCGGCCAGGAAGAAGGGGTGCAGGCGCTGGTGGACCTCTATCAGGTGTTCTGCGCCGGATTGAATTCTCCGGGCCGCCCGGTGGGAAATTTGCTGTTCCTTGGACCGACCGGTTCGGGCAAGACGCGCATTGTGGAAGCGGCGGCAGAGATTCTGTTCGGAGAGAGCCGAGCGGTAATCAAGGTGGACTGCGCGGAATTTCAGCACTCGCATGAGATTGCCAAGCTGATTGGTTCGCCGCCAGGGTATTTGGGGCACCGGGAGACGCATCCGCTGATCACCCAGGAAGCTTTGGCGGCCTCGCACACGGACAAGCTGAAGCTTTCTTTCCTGCTGTTTGACGAGATTGAGAAAGCCAGCGATGCGCTGTGGCAGTTGCTGCTGGGGATGCTGGACAAGGCGACGCTGACTTTGGGGGACAACCGGCGGGTGGATTT
>Ga0307479_10000480_pt1 | contig 35629 bp, 35 predicted proteins | sample atmos_gasesECM4C_FD_203743 | JGI IMG/M metagenome (GOLD analysis project Ga0307479, IMG submission 203743) | Hardwood forest soil microbial communities from Morgan-Monroe State Forest, Indiana, United States - atmos_gasesECM4C_515 | ecosystem: Environmental > Terrestrial > Soil > Temperate...
CCGGCGTGTCGATGACAACAGTTCCGCTCCACGAGATGTTCTTAAGTCCGCCTGGCAAGTTCGACGGAAGCATGTAACTCAGACCCGAGAAAAACGTGTTTCCAGCCAAACCCGTTGATGGGGCTCGCGTTACCCACATTCCGCCAGTGAAACTCGTTGTCGCGGAAGTCGCGCTCGGATCGAAGGTCACAACCGAATCCGGCACAGAGAGAGTCCGGCAACGGGATAGCCGGAGATGTTATTAGAGTGTATCGTAATGTTCGAGTTAGGGTCAGGCGTGGGTGCAAGAAAACCCGCGTCATTGATGCGACGTTAGAGCCACCGCAACGAGTGCGAGGCTTAGGCGTTCTATTTTATGGATGTTCATGTTTTTTTGGGTTCTTACTGATTCGTAAGTGACGGTGCGAACGGACCTGCTTGTTGCGTAATTTCCCCGCCGATCGGGAGCTTTTGTAATGCCCGGTTCGCACGACTTCGGTCAGCAACGACTGCCAAGTCGACGCGAATGGGAGATTTTGCTGAGTCGCCTATTTCTTGTAAGCCGGGATCTCCCGCAAAACCGGCGGCTGGACCATTTCCTCTTCTTCTTCCGCTTGATTGACCGGCTGCCCAGCCGGATTCACCAGCCGCGCGGTTACAAAAATGATCAAGTTGCGTTTGATATGCTGATCGACATTGGTTCGGAACAGCCGGCCGACCATCGGAAGATCGCCAAGGAACGGAGTCCGATCCTCAACTTTCTGAACGTCTTCGCGCATTAATCCACCGAGGACAACAGTCTGTCCGTCCCAAACACTCACGCTTGTTGTCACCTTTCGGGTGCTGAAGATCGGTTGGTTGATTACGTTATCCGTCAGCGTGATGGACTCAGTCGACATCCCAAGAAGTGTAGATGGAGAAAATCCGAGCAGCGCGGGATTCACGGTCTTGATCGGACTGCCGTAGTTGATGAAGCCTTCGAACTCGACCACCTGCGGCACGAGATTTAAATCGATCGTAATACCGTCGGGACCGACAACCGGTTCCACTTCCAAGGTAACGCCAGTATTCCGGGTTTCGAAATTGGAAGGGGTCGACGGCCCCACAACCGGCAGAGCGATAGTGGTCGTCGTCGAATTGCTCGATCCGCGCCCCTGAATGTCAGGGACTTTCGGTTCGGTAAATTGCGTCGGATAACGGAACTCACGGACAATCTCGATAACGGCGCGCTGACCGCTCTTCGTAGTGATCTTCGGCGCCGAGAGAAGATCGATCCCTTTCTTTTGATTGAGCGCCCGAATCACGACCTGAAATTGCGGATCGGTGAAAACACCGGCTAACCCGAAGATTCCAGGCGCCAGCGCACCCGCGCCTGGAAACAAAAGGGCGTCGATGGCGTTTGCACTGATGGCGAAGTTGCCGCTGCGATTGCCGGCGGTGACAGGAAATTGTCCTACAGGCGTTTGACTGCCGGGCGGCACAAATGGCCAATTAGGCGAATTGGCGGGAACACCGGGGCCAGTAACTGTTCCAGTTGTTCCGCCACCGCCGAAAAGTTTGTGATTACCGATGTTAAACTGGCCGAGCAACCAGTCGAAGCCGAGCTCTTTCAAATTATTTTGGTTGATCTCGATAAACTTCGCTTCGATCTCGACCTGTTTCGGACCGGCGAGGTTAGCTTGTTCCACGATCGCATCGACGAGTTCCAGATTGTCAGGAGTGTTGCGGACAATCAAACGGCTGCTTTGCGGAAGAAAATGCGCGCTGGCTCCTGTTGGGAACGCCACCCCTTGACTTTCCAAAAATTCCCGGGCGCCTTCCCGATTGACCAGCTGATGGCCGCCGGTCGACTCCTCCGTGTCTTTTCCCGTGCCCGTCGGACTTCCCACTGCGGCGGGAGCTGCCTCGCCGGTTTTGTAAGCCGCTCGTTCGAGCGCCGACGGACCAATGTTTACACTGGTGCTAATGAATCCCGGCGGAACCCGATATTCTTTGGTGATGAGGTCGTTGCTCTGTTCCGTTATCGGAATAATCGAAACGGCATAGGGCTCGACTTTCACTTTCAGACCGGCCTGGCTCGCGATGTAACGCAACGCTTCGCCGAGAGGAATTTGGTTAAGCGTTATCGTGATGCGCGCCTCCGAAGGAGAGATCGGCGATGCCGCAACCACAGGCGGAGCTGCAATTGGTCGGGCCGGAATCGGTGTCATTACTGTACTTGGCTGAGAGGCTTCTGGTGGAACGTGGCCGGACACGCCGGGAGCTGGAGATTGCCCGGGTTCGACCGGAATTGAAGGCGGGGCGATTTGGCCAAGCGGCGCCAGTCGCACAACAATGTCGACACCTTTCTTTTCATCAGGATTCGAGTCGTTGGCTGCTGCCTGCTGACGTAGAAAATCGATCGCTTCTCGAACGCTCGCGTCACGAAATTCAACTCGCGGAATGATGATCGAGTTTAATTTTTGTGTAATCCGCGCCGTTCCGGTGACGTCCCGCTGAAACGACTCGGTCAGAGGTTCAACTGACTTTCCGTACTGTTTGACCGGTTGCTCCCAACCCTTTTCGACCTGCCAAACCGCCCGGGCGCGAGTCTCGTTGTACGCTTCCTCATTGTAATCGTATTTTGTGTTGTCGATCTTCTCTTCGCCTCGGCGAGCGGCTGTGTTGTAAGGATCAATCGCCAGGACCTGTTCGTATTTCTTGAAGGCGAGATCGTATCGGCCGGAGTCGTAATAACCTTGCGCGTCGGCCAGCAGCTTTTTCACTTGCTCAACTTTCGCGATGAAGCCAGAGCCCATCGTCTTGTTGAAGTATTCGGGCTGTTGCAGATGCGCGAGCAGCTCGAGCGCGGGGCGGCAGTTCGGATCGTAACGATCTTCCAGGACTTCGCGCAGAATCGATTCCGCTTCGGTGTAATTGCCATCGGCGATTTCGTGCTCGGCAACCTTTACTCCGCTCTCACCAAAGCCGGCCAAAGCTTCGTCGTGCGCTTTGGATGACGTCACGGCGTCGGGAAGAAAACTCAGTGCCGTCCGAAATTCATCGTGCGCGACGCGGTAATCTCTCGACTGCATCGCAGCCTGTCCGCGCGCGACTGCTTCAACCCCGCGAGGCACCGCCGCCTGCCGCCGTTTGGTTTCACGTTTTGAAATGCGATCGAGGTTCTGCGAGTCAACGCCTGAGCAGAATATCAGTTGCAGCCCGACATAAAATGGGACGACACAAAGCCGGCCAGGGAAAGATTTTAAGTTCATAGGGGGATATCAGAGATTGAACAGGCCAATTTCGATCGGCTCGTCTGCCCTTTGCGAGTTCACGATCACCGCCTTGGCCGGTCCAACATCTATCAGCTTATATTTGATCTGCTCCTGCGGTTTCAATGAAAATTCCTGATCTTTTCGGACCTGAAATTCCTGATGCCCGGCCCAGGTATAAACGAATGTCGCCACCGACTCTGGCGACATCGCGACCTTCTCTTTCACCAACGTGAGCCGCAGACGCGTCTCCTCCTGCTCGAGAGTTAGTTCGGAAACATCGACATTAGTGCCGTATTTGTTCGGCTGATACTTCTCGACAAATTTAGCGACCTTGAACCGTGTGCCTTTAATTGAGTCGCCGACTCTCACGAATTGCGTCGGCTGATTTAGGTCGATAGTGTTGATCGCGTAGGTGTCGCCGACCCAAGAGGAAAAAACGAGCCGGAACAGTTCTTCGGCAGCCGATTTCAATTTCAGTTTCGTGTAATACTCGGGATGTGAGTTCGAATCGGTTGGATTGGCGTGGCCCGACCACTCATCCAAATTACTGAAACCGTCGCCGTCGGGATCCTGCTCGAGCACATCGGCATCGGTAATTGGCAATCCAAACTGCTCCAACCATTCGTTCGGCACCGGCGGATGCACCTCCGTGGTCTGGAGTGTTGCGGGAAGGCCGTTGGCGCCGATAAAATGTTTTTCAGGAACGAACAAGTCCGACCGGCCGCCAAATGTCCATTGCGGCGGCTGATGAAGTTTCTCAATCGCGGTTTCGAGTTCCTGCGCCTTTGCCATTGGCGAAGCACTTCTTAGCGCCGGCGACAGCGGCATGACGGTAAGTTGCGAACCGAACTGCGTCGCGTTTCGCCAGATAAAAATCGAGCAAAGAAATAGAACGATCGCCGCCCCAATTATCAACACCCATTCGTAATGCGATCGAATCCAGTTCATATTTCGGGGAGCGCACGCGCCTCGCCTGCAGTCTTCGGCGCCCTCGCCGAAGATATTTCTTGTGTCCAAAGCCACGGATAATCCTCATTTTGATCGACAACTTTTGCGTCCCAAGGATTCCGACAGATGTAGGAGAACTTCTCCTCCAAATCGGATTGTGAACGAATCAGGCGATCGAACGATTCTTTGTCCCAAACTGGGCCCGTTGCGCCACAGATCTTGTTAATGCGATGTGCAGTCGATGATTTAATGCCGTGCAGGATTTCAGATAGTGACCAGAAAATGGTGTGACTGGTTGCCGTTTCTTCTTTTATTTGCGGCTCAAACAGGAGGTGAACGTGATCCGGCATCACGCACGCGATATACAATTCGTACTGCAACCTCTCGTGACCATACAATAGACTTCGCAAAACGATGTTCCGCTCTGGAGGAGTGAGCGAATGTCTTTGATGTGTCGAAAATGAAACGGCGTACTTCGCCCAAGGTCGCTCGAAATGCGGCAGTCGTCGCTTTGAGTATCGAATTTCTTCGGAGCTTTCCGGCGAGGCGCCGGAAAGAGCACGCGAGGCGCGTGCGCTCCCCGGAAACTGCGCGTCGACATCGTCGATTTTGCTTTGGCCCATAATTAGAAAGCGAAACGAACCAGCTCGACCTTCGCTGACGTTTCCACGTGTTCGTTTCCGACAATGAATTTGATCGCGCTTGGCGAACTGCCCGCGGTCGCTGTTGTGGTCCCCGCAGTTTTGCCCGCGGCTTCTCGCGACGGTCCTTTTTGCTGTTCGTTCCGAACGTTCAACACGCGGACAATGAAAAACTGGTGCTCGGAGCTCGCGATTTGATTCAAGACTTGTCCCGTCGCTGACGGCGAAGCCGAAAACGTAAGATCGATAATCGCGCGCTCGACAACCGGCGCGACGGCAGCCGCCGGTTTTTGCGGAGCCGGCGATGACCTGGGCTCGGCTGAAAGACTCGGCCGTTTCAGGGCGGTGATGGCGCCGATTCGGGCGTCGATCAAAATATTTGTGAGCATTTCGATCTGACCCAGCTCCTGACCGAGTTGCTTCGCTTCTTCATCTGATCTGGGCAGCGCGGCTGTGTATTCGTCGAAGCCGAGATAAAAATTGTCCGGCAACTTCACCCGATTCGCGCGCGCTCTTTCCGTCGTGTGGAGGATCATCTGGCGCAGGCGCGATTGAAATTCGTTCGGCGCGAGCGGCGTTGCCGGCACGACGTCCTTTTGGAGTTCCTCTTTAATCTTACTTAATGACGCGCCGTAATTTTCGAGAGCGGCTTCTGTTTTGCGAAAATTGTCCTCGTTAGGAAACGGATTAAGATGCTCAAGTCGACTGCACTCGGTCGCAACCTGATTGAACTCGGTGGACGCGTCGGCAAATGCGTTCTTGGCTCGAAACAAGACCCAGAGCGCGAGGACAATGCTCAGCGCGATAGCGATCAGAAAATTACCGAGCCAACGATTCTCGTTATACCAGTTCATGGCAATCTCAGCGGTTTCTTGAGATCGAGACGCAATTCATAAGGGAACGCCCACTCCGTGTTGTTCGGAATGGTGGATTTGATTGCGCGTGACTGATTGTTTGGATCGACATCGAAGAAGGGCGAACCGACAAGCTTCCGAAAATAATCGACTACCACTTCCTGCTGCTTCGAATTGTATAGATACAGACCGCGCAACAGCAGGCCGTCGATCGCCAGCTCCTTTGTTGTCGATTTGGTGGGTATGGGAGCAATCACGTTTTCGCCCGCGCTTTTTTCGCCAAGCACAATTGGCTTTCCGCCTGATGTCGGAATGAGTTCGGTGACCCAAATATCTTCCGTTGGCAATCGCGCGTTTAGGTCTTCCAGAATCTCCACCCAGAAGAAACGGTCATTGATCGCCCTCGTGATCGGAACAGCGACGCTGTCGAGAGAGGCTGCTTGCGTTCGCAAATTGTCGATCTTCGCTTCCGCCGCCTGCATTGGTTGGTTGATCGCCCGAATTTTTTCAGCGCTGGCCCGCGTGAGCTGGGTGGCGTGCATGTAGTAAAAGCCCCAGCCAAGCAATGCGAGAACGATCGCCGCCGCAGCGATCGTAAAGAATGGCCTCCGTTTCTCAAGCTCCTGCCGTCGCGCGACAGCCGCGGGCAGCAAGTTGAGCGACATCGGACAATCGCTCACCGAGCGCAATGCCAGACCAACCAGTTCGCCGAGCAAATGAGCAGGTCGCCCCAGTTCTTCGATCGGTGCTGACTCCGCGACAGCGACATTTCGAAGCGCATTAAAAAACTCGACTGGTAGCTGTAGTTTTTCACGAAGAAATTCCCGCAAGTACGGCGTGCCGGCGGTGCCGCCGCAAAGAAACAGGCGCTCCGGCGCATTCCCTTGTTGCTGCGCGCGATAATGACTGATCGACCGCATCACTTCCGCCTGAAGCCTCGTCATCGTGCTTCGCATTAGTTTGGAAACACGCGCCACCTCGGGATCGGACGGCTCAGCATCCACGTCACCCAAATTCACAAAGCCGTCACGCTTTTTCCGAAGCTCCGCCGCAGCGAACGGTTCGCCGAACTCCTTGGAAATCCCTGCGGTCACGGAACTACCGCCGATCGGGACACTCCGCGAAAAAATTTTTTGTGGTTCGACGAAGAGCAGGTTCGTCGTGCGCGCGCCAATATCGACGAGTAACGAGCAGCCGGCTAACTCGCCGTAGTTGTAACGAAACGCGTTGTAGAGCGCCATCGTTCCAACATCGACAATCGCGGTGCGTAAGCCGGTTTCTTCGACCGCACTGTTGATTCCGCCCAGCAGATCAGCCTTGATCGCCACCAGCACGACCTCGATTTGCTCGTCTCCCCCACCGCCAATCAGTTGGTAATCCCAAACCACTTCATCGATCGGAAATGGAACGTTCTGCTGTGCTTCAAAAGCGACGATGCGGTGTAACTTTTCCTGTTCGATCGCGGGCAATTTCACGAAACGCGCAAAAACCGACTGAGGCGCGACCGCATAATTTACTTTGCAGTTTCTCGACTGAAGTTCGCTCACGAGTTCCTGGAGAGCGGCCAATTCACCTTGATCGATTCTTTCATCTGCGGGATCGATCAACACCTCGCGAAAATCGTAGTTACACAAAACGAGTCCGGCTCGCCGCAGCGCTTGAAATTCAGCCAGGCCAATCGTCTGCGACCCGAGCTTGAGACAGATAATTCGCCTGGACTTGGCCATCATTCGAAAACAGGGGGGATTTTTGGGGGTTGAATTGGCGGCCCTAATATTGGGCGCGCGATCGATCTTGCCGTAGTCCGCGATCCGACAGCGAGCAAAAAACGTCTTCCGGCAACCTAAAAAATTACCGCCGAAACGGCAAACGACGAAACCGGCACGAACCGTTAACGGCGTCGATTCCGGCGGGCTACCATTACAGAACTAAGGCCGCCGCCGAGCAGCAGCATCGCGATTGTCGATGGCTCCGGCACAGTAGTCACCCAAACTGGCACAGTGGGATCCGGCGCGGCCGGACCGATGGGACCGCCGCTGCCTTGGTCAATCGGCAGAACAGTCAAGCTGGCATTGTTCGGGCTCGCTTTTTGCAGTTGTTCACCCTGCGCGCCGGCAACCGTAAACATTAGAAGCAGGCACGCAATCAAACCTAGGAGCAGCTTCCCTCGCATACCGGGCCGATTATTTACATTCGACGTGTAAAGTCAATCCAAATCGGCTCATCCGAGATATCGATCTTGCCGTAATCCAACAGCTTACAGCGTGGCGAGGCCCTTTTGAGCCGTGGGACATGCGAACCATTGGACAACACGGTCTCGCGCTCGTTTGATATGGGTATGAACAGAGGCGTTCAGCTTCTTTTGTTCGCCGCGGTTCTTCCTATCTGGTCGCTCGGCGCCAGCGTCTGCAAAAGCGCGACACTCGCCGGTCAAACCGTTCCACCAGGCGCGACCCTCGATATTCGTTTTCCGATCGACAAATATTTTCAGGATTACGCCACCGCTGGCGGAAATCCACGGCCAACCACCGGACGTGCGCTAATCAGTTTTCCAAGACGATTCGATCCCGTGCGAACGTGGCCGATTTTGGCTGTCATTTCTACCTCGGACAATCGTCGCACGAATCCGATGGATGCGCCGTTCTATCAGGACCCAGGCACAGCCGAAGGCTGGGTCGTTCTTGCAACCGATGCGACGATCTCGCCGCGGGATGATTCAGATTCATGGCGGCTTGGCCTTCTCGGCGCCGCCATCCAAATGCTTCACCAGGAATGGCCGCAATCGACCCGATGGCCACTCGCGTTTGGCGGATTTTCCGGCGGCGCGAAGCGAAGCGGTTTCATGGGCGCGATGCTCGCGAGCACGCACGCGGCGAAGATTTGCGGATTTTTTCTCGCAGGAATCAACGACGATCGGATCAGTGTCGCTTACAAGACCTAACGATTGGTGCGGTTGGTGCTTTTTTGGCAATCGATTGAAAAAGCTAGCCCTTCTCCTCCTGTTCGCGGTAGCCGTTGCTTACTATTTCGGATACGAGCCGTACGATTTCATTCCGTCGTGGCCGGCAAGTAATACGCCCCCGCCGAGAGTTAGACACGCACCACCGCCGCCCGAACAAGCGCCGGTCGCCGCGCCCCAACAAACCACCGGCAGTTCGGTGGTCGCCAACGCGCCGGACGGCTCGCTGGCGAATCGCTGGAAACCGTATCCGACCGCGTCCCCAACAAAGCCCTGATTAAAGGTCAGTCCAAGACCGCGGTGGCTTCGATCTCGATCAAAGAATCGGGAACGGCCAGGGACGACACCCCGATCCACGTACTGGCCGGCTGATTTGACGGAAAAACTTCTCTTAACGCGTCGCCGACCGATACAAGATTCTGCTCCGCCTGATGGACGATGTAGATTCGCAACGCCACGATGTCTCGCAGATTGCCGCCGGCAGCTTCCACGGCGGCTCTCACATTGCTCAGCGCTTGTCCGGTTTGTTCCCCAAGAGTCCGGCCAACGATTTTCTTGTCCGCATTCCAGGCAGTCTGTCCCGAGATGAATACGGTCCTGCCGCCGCTGGCGACAACAACCTGTGAGAACCCGTGCTGAACGCTCGGAAAAAGAGAGGGCGGATTCAGGTGTTGCTTCGGCATAGTTAATTTAGATGCTTTGTCTTCACTTCATCCTTCTTACTTCTTCCTTCAGCCTTTCCTTGGTTGGCTTCATCGTTTGGTTAGATCACTGTGTGTTCCGACAATCTTTTCCACGATATTGTTGCGGATGCGAAACGGGACGTGGAACTGAGAGGCGAGTTCATTCACGATAGGGCTTATGTTGCTTGTACAGGCCGAGTCGCTGCTCCATTTTTGTGCGAACGGTTCTACTATTCACCATTTGGAGTGCCAGCGTTTCATATTTGATCGCTTCATCAAATTGGCCGTTCTCGCCATACGCGGCAGCGAGGGTGTCGATATAGCCCCAGTTTTTCCAATACGACAGTTCACACGCTTTCATAGCGGCCTCCACTGCTCTTCTTCCGTTCCGCATCCTGGCATCGGGGCAAGTTGCTTGAAACCACGCCAAGTCGTTCATCGCCACGTCCGGCTTCGCCAGGTTCGCATTTTCGATTCCTTTGAGATCCTCTGCTGCCAGCGCGTAATTCTTCTGCATAACGTAGGCTTTTGCCCGGTCCACCCGCGCTTCGATTGATTTGGGATCTAGTTGCAGCGCGGTCGCACAATCAGCGATCGCAGGTTCAGCTTGGTTCTTAGCAAGATTAATGCGGGCTCGTTCGACAAAGCTTCTTGCCTCTTTAGGGTTTAATTCAATCGCTTTCGTCACGTCTACCATCGCCTCGTTAAGCTCACCTCTGACTCGATGGAGAGAGCCCCGATACAGGTAGGCTAACACATACTTCGGATTAAGATTGATCGCTTGAGCGTAGTCTTGAAGCGCCTCTTTCTCTTTACCTTGTGCTTCCAAGTCGCCAGCACGATTGCAATAGGCGGTTTCATTTCGTGGGTTAAATTTGATTGCTTCGTTGTAGTCCTGTAAGGCGTGGTTAAGATCGCCCTTTGCAAAGTATGAGATTCCGCGGCGCATGGTGACCAGTGAAGCTTGGGCGGGCTTCAGTTTTACGCTCAACATCTGATTCGCAAGATCGATAGCCCGGTCGTAATCGCCGGCGAGATAGGCCAAATTCTCCTGGTCGAACAGAACGCCATATGACGTCGCTGGGGATTCAATCGATGCGGATGAAACCGACGCTGACTTCAGGTGAATCGCTTGTTCAGCATCGTGTTTCGATTTCTCCCAATCGCCTTTACGAGCGTAAGCGTGTGATCGATGCTGGTAGGCGTCCGCACTCCTAGGATTTGTTGCAATCGCCCCATCGAAAGACGCAAGGGCGCGATCAAGGTCGTTTATCCCAAGATAACACAGGCCGCGCAAGATCAACGGATCGGCGCTTTCGGGATTACAACGGACCGCTTCATCAATGTCACCGAGAGCGCGCTCGAACTCCTTGTGATTATAAAATATGAGCCCGCGATAGTAGTAGGCAAAGCCAGAGTTAGCATCCAGACGAATGGCTTGGTTTAAGTCTGCAAGTGCTTTGTCGATCTGATTAGTACGATAAAGAGCATATCCTCGCCCGGTGTAAGCGTTTGCCGATTGTGGATCGTCTCGAAGCGCAGCGGTGAAATCTCCTATCGCATCTTGGAATTGCGCTTTCCAATTTCGCGCGGTGCCTCGGTTCACATACACGTCACCTCTTTGCTTGGTCAGCAGCGGCTTTTGGAGCGCGGCTGTTAGCGTTCGAATGGCATCATCGTGATCGCCGCGAAATCCAGCGGCATAACCTTCATTGGCTAGGGCCATGCCTTGTCGATTGCGAATCAACCAGGAGGCGGTGAGGCCAAACACGACAGTAGCCACCAAAACGATGACCGACGTAATCACAACAATAATAAGAATCCATTTTCTCATTCTAGGTTCTGGTGGTGTCGCAATTTATCGCAGTTCTTGTCGCCACGGGAATTGCTCCAATCGCATCGCGGCCTTTCACCGGCATCGGAAACGTCCGCTGTCGAATCTATGAGACAAAGATAAGCCACCGCAGGGTGCTGCAACAACTTCATTGAACTTGCAGCGCAAGGGCGGTTGGCTTCAATAAGATCGCCATCTCATTCTGAAATGAACAGGCACCGCTACTGTTCGGCCAGAGTATTGGGGATGAGCCTTCCAATGCTGCATCGCGCTCACCGCCGCGTCGTCGAGTGATTTATGCCCTGAGCCTTGTAGCACTTCGGCTCGTTCAACATTACCGTTCGTTCCAATCTTCACCTTTACTTGAACGGTGCCTTCTTCATGACGCATTCTCGCGTCCACCGGATAATAAGGAAATGGGGCTGATCTCCACATGCCAACATTGGTCGCATAACTAAAGCTCGCACTCGATCCCCCGGGGTACCTTGCGGCAACTGCTGCCTCTTCCCTGAAATCAATTAAAACTTCACGACCTTGAACAAGGTCTGTTGGCTTAATCGCCGCCCGTTTCATCTTCCATGACAGCACTCCCCGTTGCGCGGTTTCGTCAAGCTCCCGATCCCCACTGCTTTTTACAACAACAGCGTGATCAACCGCCCCATCTTTCGTCACCACAATTCGCAGTTTCACGACCCCTTCAGAATTTCTTTCCAAAACTGCCATTGGAAAGCTGGGCTTTGTCTGGCTAGCCCAATCCGAGGCAACGGACTGCGCCGCCACGCTGAGAAAAACAATGAGGCAAACGGATACAAGAATGGCCGTTGCCTTTCAACATGTCGATGTTGCCGACGAGCGTTGGTTGGGGATAAACAACATGATCTTTTCCCGTATAATGAGCGAATCGCTTGCAGACGAGCATAAAAACTGGTTGCTCAGCGTTTACCAACCCGTTATCCAAAGGCATGGATACATCGCTTCAATCATTGGAAAAAGCTCTCTCAATCCGCCAACAAATCGACACCCTTGAAAATCGACTTGCCGGATTACTTGAGCGAACTATTTCATCAGGTTCAACCATCGGAAAGGGTCGGCGGCGCATGTCAGCATCAAGTCGGGCGAAAATAGCTGCTGCCGCACGGGCACGCTGGGCAAAGGTGAGAGCTGGTCAGGATGGTACCAGTAAGCCACGAGCGAAAAGAGGTGGCGGTATCACTGCTGCTGGCCGTCGAAGGCTTTCCCAACTGATGAAGGCACGCTGGGCAGCAAGAAGGAAAGCCGCAGCAAAGAAGTAAATGTAGGTAAGATCGGGGGGGGCGCCAAAAGGGGGCCGTTCGGCTTCATCGGCTGGTTCCGTATTAAGGCGTCTGTGCTGGCGGAGACGGCTTTGGCGGCACCGTGGGTGTTGGAAGCGAAAAGTGTGGTGTAAGTGGGCGATTCGGCAATGGGTGTCGGAGTCGGCGACGGCCCTGAGGGATAACCGGGCCAATGATATGTTTCGATGACTGCGTGAACTAAGATGTTCTTTAAGACTTCTATGTCAGTGTTCGCGTTCATCAGAAAAACCGCGCCTTCGCCGCTATCGGTCAGGCCAATGGTCACGGTGTCGAAACCGACGTTACTTCCATTATGGCCAAATCTTTTGGCAACGCCTCCACCCGCCGGAATACCTCCGAGGAAGAATCCAAGTCCAGATTCGCCGTTCTGCTTTGTTAGCATCTGCTGCGTCATAGATCGCGAGATCACCGGATTCGATGCCCCTGCCAGCAAGCGCTGAATCGAGATTAGAAAGCGGGCTAAATCGCCAGCGGTCGTCCACAATCCTCCAGCAGCTAGTTCTGGTTTTACGCGCCATCCGCCCTCGACCGCATGACGCGGCTTACCGGTGAAGCCAGTTGCAGCACGGTTCCTCAAAGAGCCTGGAAGCGGTTGCGCAAAGGTACTGCGTGACATACCGAGAGGTTCCAGAATGGCCTCCCGCATATAGTCAGCGAAAGGTTGGTGCGTTACGTCGATTATCATTTGCTGCATCACCAAATAGCCACCACCAGAATAGCGCCACTCGCTGCCCGGCACTTGATCAACGCGAATCGGTTCATTGTTAGCCGGTGGCTTTCCATCGAGAATTTGGAGCAAAGATGGAACAGGCGCGCCAACGACATATCCGAGAAACCCTGAGACTGTAAGTCCAGCGCTATGGCTAAGAATCAGCCGCAGCGTCACCGGATGATTCTCAGTGAAGTGATTATTGGGGATGTGCCACGAAAGGAGTTTCCCGTTGATGTCCTCATCGAGGGCCACCCGGCCTTGCTCAACCAGACGAAGCGCGCCTAACGCCGCAACTGGTTTGCTGACGGAAGCGGCCTGAAACAATGTCTCAGGTGTAATTGGTTGTTTGTGCGCTTCGTCAGCAAAGCCATAACCCTGCTCGCGAACAATTTTACCGTCGTGAATGATAGCTAAAGCAACGCCCGGAATCTGGCGCTCTTTCATTTGGGTGAGAATCACGTCATCGACGTGATCACACCTCGCGATACGGGAGCACGCAACGAAGATGGCTCCGATAAGAAAGGCAATCTTCACGCGGGTCGGCAGAAAGCTACACGGTTGGCTCAACGGTGACGAATAATTCGGACAAAACGAATGATGCGACGATCATCGCGAGACCGAGAGCGGATAACGCCACCAGCTCGAACCATGCGACCGAGCGCCACGATTTCACCTAACGAAAAAGAGATAAGCCACGGCGGGCAGAGCCGGACCTTTCTTTTACTTCATACTTCATAATTCATCCTTAGCCTCTCGCTAGTGCATCCAGAATGAGCCCTTCTTATGGTTTGCCGCAAGGCGGGCGGGATTCGTCTTTGCCGCGTAGAGGTACGCCGTTGGCTTCATCGACCGGTTAGGCAGCGGATCGCTCCAGGCGCAAGAGCGGAATTGTCATGCTCACACCGGCCGCAGCAATGACAATGGCTGCAGCGAGAAACGGCTTGGCTGAAAAGTAGCGCAAACCCATGACGCCAATCAGAAGAAAAGGAAGAATCAGAACGGTTACGGAGCAGATAAGTCCAAGCGTGCGCGCCCACCGCTCACCTTGTACGAGTCCTCGTGCGGAGTAGATGGCGACGAACCCCAACGGCAGAAGCAAGACGCCATCGAGCGAAAAAGTGAACGCAAGTATCGGCCAAACAAAATCGAATGCGGCAGGGGAAAGAGTGGGTGCAACCGACTGTCGCAAAAGCGGAAGTGCAACGAAATGAATGCCAGCCGCAACCCAGAGCAGCATCCCGCCGACCCGTAAAGCTCGCGCGGCGGTCTTCCGCCTCGAAAGCGCAAGAGTAGTGGGATTGTTCATGTGGCGTAAGCGCCTAATGAGAATTGTGCCAAAAAATTTGGCATTTAAAGGCGAATTTTATTGGCCTATCCCGGCTCGCTGCCACCAAACCGATGGGGAACATGTTTCGAGTTTATCCGCCGCACCGCGCTGAAAACAAACCAAATTTGCCCACTATCCAACCAACTCAATTGGGCGATGAGATCTCTTCACGGAAGACGCACGGATCCGCCGGCACCTTCGCGATTAGAACTCGGAGCAGTTCATCACGATCCGGCCGCGACAGATGTCGCTTCGACAAACGAGTTTGCATTTCTCCTGGACCGCGATTGCTCCGCAAACCGGACAACTAATTTGCGAACTTACAGGCTCCACTGGGACCGAGACAGTACTGGCGCTCCTTGTTTCCTGACCGTCAGTTCGTTCAGGATTCAACGGCGCGAGCGCGAGAAATGCGATTCTTCGTACCCCGCGCCGACATTAATTTGTAAGTGATCGTTGCCGACGCCGCCCAAAATGTAGCTGCTGAATTCGTCGCCGCCGAATTTCCCACTGGAGTGGCCGTACATAAACCCAATCTCACCGCCGGTCCAAACCAGAGACGCTTTTTCGACCGCCAGCGATTCAACGGAAGAATATTCTTTGCCGTCTTTCGGATCCTTCACCGGCCCGGACACGGAACTCCCTTTGACGCGCGGCTGCGGCTCAGCGCTAACAAGGGCCACCGGAAAATTTCCCACCGGCGCCGTGCCCATCCGGCCAAGCGCAGTCGTGCCGGGCATGCGCCCATCCAAGAATCCCGTCATCGGCAGTTGTTGAAGTAGCCCCGACCCGTCAACGGTTGCGAAAAGCTCCGGGCGATAGAACCCGAAGATCGGATCGAAATCGGCGCGAACCGTTGGCGGCGGAAAAATTGCCAAGCCAGACAAACCGATAACCGCCGCGAGCAGGCCCTTCATTAAGCTAGAATTCACAACGGAAACGAGCCCCACGCCAGCGAAATCTTTCATGTCACCGATTTAACCGAACAACTTCGGAACGGTTGCGCGATATTATTTTGTTTCGATATGAAACCGGTGCAGGAGCCGATGCGCGAATGGCGCTAGCAACAAGCCGGTGATACCAATGAAAGCCAGTCCGGAAAAAAGCGCGTAACAGGAAGCGAACACCTTCGCGACTGTCGAATGCAGCGGATCGACCGGCCCCATGCCGCCCGGGATCATGGACGCATTGAGAAGCGAATCGATCCAGCCCAACTCTCCCAGAAAATGATATCCGAGCACACCGATCCCCAAAGCAACACCGATCGCAAAGAGCGCAACCAAAAGATGACGACCAACGCGGCGCAGGAATTTTGCGCGACTCAGCAAGGGAAGATTTCGATGTTCGTACATCGGTTCGCTTCTTCCGATAAAGTCATCGCGGTTGGCTTTCCAGCTGTCGGATCTTTTCGGTCGTAAGTGGATTTGGGTAGATCTTGATAATCTCGCGATATTGTTTGAGCGCTTCACCCTTTTTCCCGGCGGATTCCTGCGAAAGCGCCTTCTGTAAATGCGTCTCGGCTTCCGTTTTCAATCGATCGCACGTCGAGAAGATGGATACCAGATAACGCCACAAAGGTTTGTAGTTCTCTGCAGTCGGCTCAGAGTAACGGTTTCGAAAAGTCACCAACGTGTTGCGTGCCGACGGCGCATCGTTGGCCGCCAGATCGCGCGTTACTTCATCGACAACAACCAGGCCGTCGACCGTTTCAATTTCGGACAGGCATTCGTAAAACGTAACTTCGTAGCCAAGCTCTGCCCGAAATTGACGTGCCTCATTGGCCAGTACGGTCACTTCACCCGAGACCGTGGGCAGCAAAGGTCTCGCCTGGTCCAGCCGATCGATCTCACGGAAATTTCCAGTTACATCTCTAACTTGACCGAGAACCGAGTCGATCCGCTTTTTGAAATCCGCAATTATCTGCCGCTTTAGATTTGCATCAATCTTCTGCGGATTGGAACCTGCCGATTGAGTTGCGGAGACTCGCGGGGATGCCGTCGGCGATGGGGTCCGCAGCGGCGCCTGCGGCTGAACACCTGGCGCCCATGGAGTTGAACTAGGAAATTCGAGACCATGGAGGGGACCGGCCGGAGACAATTGAAAAACTGGTTGTTCAGTTGCCGGCGGTGTCGGGGATTGTAACGGTGTCGGCGTCGACGTCGGTCGCGGTGTCTGGGTCGCAGTTAGGGTAGGCTTGGGTGTTGGGATCGGCGTTGGAGTGGCCGTCGGCGTTGGGGCCGGTGTCGCTATGGGCGTTGATGTCGCAGTTGGCGTGGGCGTTGATGTCGCAGTTGGCGTGGGCGTTGATGTCGCAGTTGGCGTGGGCGTTGATGTCGCAGTTGGCGTGGGCGTGGGCGTCAATGCCGGTATTAACGTTGATAAGGGCGTCGGCAGCAGTGAAGGCGTTTCCAACGGCGATGGTGACGGCGATTCCGCGGACGCCGCCTTGGAAGTTTCTTTCGGAGTTGTGACTGGTTCCCCCTTTTTTGCTGGCCTTGGGCTCGGCATTGTCGTTAGCCCGGGCTCCACCCAGTTGCTGACTTTGTTTCCGTTAACGAAGGTGGCCTGCAACGTCGTGTTTCCCTGCATTCGAATGACCGGTCCCTCGAATTTTCCACGGACCATTTTGCCCGTGTAACTGTTGATAAAATCTCCGAGTCGATACCACGTGAGCGTGCCCGCTCCGGTCGCATATCCGTCCAAATCCCGAAGGCCTGACCACGTCACATCTTGGGCAACGCCACGGAGATTATTCCAAATGAGCGTCTTTCCGTCTTTGGTCCGCTGATAACGGGCTGCGTTCGCGCTAGTGACGAACAAAAGAGCGGCGACACCGCAGACCAAAAGACATCGGGCGCTCACGGCAGGCTTTAATCAATTCGAGCCAGCACTCTTTGACGCATTCCGGAAATATTCAATCGTCTTCTTGATTCCCTCTTCGAAGTGCACCTTCGGTTCCCATCCAAGAATCTTTTTCGCGCGCGAAATATCGGGCTGCCGCACCTTCGGGTCGTCGACGGGCAACGGTTTGTATTCGATTGCCGATTTTGCGCCGGTGATGCGAATAATTTGCTCTGCGAATTGTTTGATCGTCATCTCCCGCGGGTTGCCAATGTTAACCGGCTCGTGAAAACCGCTCATGGCAAGTCTGAAAATCCCGTCGATCAGATCCGAGACGTAACAGAACGAGCGCGTTTGCGAGCCGTCGCCGAAAACGGTTAGCGGCTTTCCCGCCAGCGCCTGTCCGATGAACGCCGGCACCACGCGTCCGTCGCGCAAACGCATTCTCGGGCCGTAAGTGTTGAAGATGCGCACGATTTTTGTGTCGACTTTGTGGTAACGATGATACGCCATCGTCATCGCCTCGGCGAAACGTTTGGCTTCATCGTAAACGCCACGCGGACCGATCGGATTCACGTTGCCCCAGTAATCTTCCGTTTGCGGATGCACCAGCGGATCGCCGTAGCACTCCGATGTCGATGCAAGAATGAACGAAGCTTTCTTGTCTTTCGCGAGACCGAGCGTGTTATGTGTCCCGAGCGCGCCGACCTTCAACGTCGGAATCGGCAGTTCGAGATAATCGATTGGGCTCGCCGGCGACGCGAAATGGAAAACATAATCAAGTTTTTCTTCAGGCAGGAAAATGAAGTTCGAAACGTTGTGCTTGATGAACTGGAAATCCGGATTGCCGGCGAGATGCCCGATGTTCGCGGTCTTGCCCGTAATCAAGTTGTCGATCGCGATGACGCGATGGCCTTCCGCCAGAAGTCGATCGACCAGATGCGATCCCAAAAAGCCCGCGCCACCGGTGACTACCGAAGCGGGTTTCGATTTCTTCTGCGCCATTCGACGGGTTATCTAATTCCTAAGTAATAAGTTGGCCAGCAATTTTCATTTTCACGTTGAACGTTGAGCGGTGTGCGCTAAGCGTTGAGCCGCATGCGAATTTTATCCGGCATTCAACCCAGCGGCGTCCTCCACATCGGAAATTTCTTCGGGATGATGCGGCCCGCGATTGAGCTCCAGAAACACGGCGAGACATTTTATTTCATCGCCGATTACCACGCGCTCACCAGCCTGCGTGATCCGAAAGCACTGCGCGAAAATTCCCAGCGCGTGGCGCTTGATTTCCTCGCATGCGGTCTCGATCCGGAGCGCGCTGCGTTGTTTCGGCAATCGGACGTGCCGCAGGTCACCGAGCTCGCCTGGATTTTATCTACCGTCGCGCCGATGGGATTGCTCGAACGTGCGCATTCATACAAAGACAAACTCGCGCGCGGTCTCGCGCCGACGGTCGGGCTGTTCAGTTATCCAGTCCTGATGGCGGCCGACATTCTGATTTACGACAGCGACGCTGTTCCGGTCGGCAAAGACCAGAAGCAACACATCGAGATCACGCGGGATCTCGCGGTGAAGATTAATGAGACGTACGGCGACGTGTTCAAATTACCCGAGCCCCGGATTAATCCCGACACGCAAGTCGTTCCCGGGATCGATGGCCAAAAAATGAGCAAGAGTTACGGAAACAACATCGACATCTTCGGCAACGAAAAGGAAATGCGAAAGCGGGTGATGAGTATCGTGACCGATTCTACACCGGTGGAGACTCCCAAAGATCCTGATAAATCGACAATCGTTCAGCTCTATTCGTTGTTCGGGTCGAAAGATGAGCTCGCGAATATGCGCGACCGATTCAAAAAAGGCGGCACCGGTTACGGCGATTTCAAAAAAGAGCTGTTCGACAAACTTTGGGAATATTTTGCGCCGATGCGCAAACGCCGCGAAGAAATCCAGCGCGACAAATCTTACATCGACAACGTGCTGGCCAAAGGCGCCAAGCGCGCCAACGAAATTGCCGATCAAGTCATGCAGCGCGTCCGCAAAGCGGTCGGATTGCGCTAGCAAGTTTTCAAGAAACGTTTCGGCGCGGTGTTGCGCCAGGCCGCTGTCAGCGCTTCGCGCATGATGTCGATCTTTGCTACCGGCAAATGGATCGTTGTTTGTCCGCGGCGACCCCAGGCACCCTTCACCGGCTGAAAAATCTTCGGGTCCATTCGGACGAACTCTCTTTGTTCGTCCGGCGTCAGTTTCACAACCGCCGAATCTTCGTTGGGATAGCCAAGCGTTGCGAAAATTTTCCCGCCTACGCGAAAGTCCGGATGGCGCATGTGCGCCGACTCGATCGCTTCCGGAAAACTTAAGGCCAGTTTGCGAAAATCATCTGCCGTCATTGATATCGCTTTTTCAATTCTAGCCACCGATTCGATCAAGTTGAACTTGTCGCAAATAAAGAAACAGTGGCAAGCCAAACGAAACACCAACTAGCAATGTGCTAATTGTTGGCAACCAAAGCCGCCGAATCTGCAATCGTTTGCCTTCAGTTTGAATGAATGAGATCAGCACGATTGCCGAGACGACGACGTCCATTCCGAAGAACGCGCTGATGCGATTGGCAAACAGATCGCGAATGAACAGCTCCATGTTCAAGGCATGATGCTCCATGATCCAGGGAATGAATTGCGAGTAAGGGAGCAACAGTCCAATGACCGCAAACGCGAGATAAAGATGGCGAAGTTTCATGACTCGACTTTGGAAAGTTCCGGAAGGCCGTCGAGCCTATTTAGCTCCCGACTCCACTGAAGCGCGGCGCACTCGGAAATAGAAGGCCGATCAAAACCGCAGCCAGAATGACGGCCAGCCAGCTCAGGAAGTGAAATACTGTTGCTTTGGCAATCCAATATCGCGCCCGTGGCCCAGGAGCAGTAACAAAAGGGTATTTCGTGGATAATACGACAACCGAGGGGACGAAAAGATAAAATGCCAGCACCAAGAGCTCCCACGGATTTCGACTGGGGTTCTCCGGCTCGCCGCTGGACATACTAGTAGCGTCCCCTCGCAATTCGATTTCATCCGCTTTTTCAAATTCAGCGTTCAAGATGTGCACCGCCCGCTCGACTTCGGTTTCGTCAACCACCAACCGAACCGGCACAGCGAACTGAGCGCCGCGGTTATAGAGGCTGGCGTTTTCATCGAGGAGTGCGGCCGGAATCTCGTAGTTATCCAGAACGGACTTTGCCAGTGCCGCCTGCGCGGAGCTCCAGTAGGTGCGAATCGTCACCATGCCTCAACATCGTCAATTGTCGCCCGTTTGATCGTATCTTGCCGTTACCAGCAAGATAAACTGGACCATCGCCAAGGATAGCCAAGTCGCGATCATAGCGAAGAAAGGCCAGAAAGTTTGCAAACGAATGACGTTGTAGATTTGCAAAACGGTCACTGCAATGCCCAGGATAGAAGCCGAATAGAAGACCCAGCGCCTGCTGCCGGAAGCCTTGAGATCCTCGCGAGAGAGAGCGCGATAAGTTCGCGACAGAGCCTGTCCCCTCGCTGTGGTAGTGATGAACGCAACAATGCTGCATAACCGCCAAATCATTTGCTCATTGAGACTCGTCGCGGCGAGAAGCATGGCGAAGATCGACAACAGAAACGGCAGCGCCGAATTACTGAGCAATATCTCCAGGCGAAACTTGTCGATCTTCGACCACTCATGAACCGAGCGGTCGCGAAACGCGACCACAACGCCGGCGAATCCCGCCAATGCCACTGCAATCTGCGCACTCGCGCTCAAGGCTTCACTCGGTTGCATCTTAAACAAAATCGGGTTTGACCCATTCCTGAACTAATTTCGGATTCACGTAAAGGCCGTCGACCATCGAGGCGCGGCCGTTGAGGATTTGCGGTGCGGTGGCGTTAGCAAGAAAGAAACCGAAGTCCCGGGTCAGGATTTGGTGAATTTCGCCGAGCCACGAGCCGCCATCGTATTGCGTGATGAAGGTGAGCTCGATGAGAAGGAACTTCGTTTTCGCCAATGTCTGTTTCGCGCCGGCAAGCACCGATTTCTCGTAACCCTGGACGTCGATCTTCAGCAGCGAGACCTCCGGAAGATTGACAAGGAGCCGGTCGAGCGTGGTCATCTTCACTTCCACCTCGGAAGTGATCGTCCAATTGCTTCCGATAACCGCGCGCATTTCTTCTCGCGGCTGAAGCAGCGAAGCGCCCGTAGTGTCGCGAGTGACTTTCAACCTCTCGACGCTGTCGCGTTCGCCGACTGCGACGTTGTGCAATTCGATTTGGCCATTCGTTCCGAATTTGCTCTTCAACGTGGCAAACGCATCGGGCAGCGGTTCGATGATGATTAATCTTTCCGGGTTGATGCAATCGAGCATCATGCTTGCCCACTGGCCAACGTTCGCGCCAACGTCGACAACGTAACGCAATTTCTCCGCTTGGCCCGGCGCAAATAACGCCAGGCCGCTCAACTCGGCTTCGAGCGTGAGCCGATCGGTAGAGAACAACTCTGTTACCGAAACGCGCCGGCCGATGTTTCGCAGCTTTCGCCGGTTCCGAATGAAGTCCGCAACGCCGCTCGGCAAAATGAATTTCAGCAGGCGCTTCAAACCGAGGTCTGGGCAGCGCCGTCCTTGAGCTCGGCGAAAATGAGACGGCCAGCTGCGGTCTGGAGTGCGCTGCCAACTACGATAGTCCGAGTTTTGCCAAGATGTGTGCGCGCGTTATTGACTACGATCATCGTGCCGTCCGGCAAATAACCCACGGCCTGATGGGGTTCGCGGCCTTCCTTCACCAGATGCAAATCGAGTTCATCTCCGGCAACAAGAGTCGGCCGGAGGGCGCGCGCGAGCTCGGCGAGATTCAACACCGGCACTTGCTGAAGGCGCGCGATTTGCGCGAGCGCGTGGTCGTTCGTCAACAGACGCGCTTTAAGAACTTTGGCGGCGCGCACTAAACGCGCGTCTGTTCCAAGATCGACATCATCGTCGGTGGTTTCGTGAATTGTTAGCTCGATGTCGCGGCCGCGCTGCAATTGATTCAGAATTTCCAAGCCACGCCGTCCGCGTTCGCGTTTGGTGGGATCGTGTGAGTCCGCGAGCAATTGCAATTCATCGAGAATGAATCGAGGCACGATGAGCGAGCGGCTGAGAAATCCAGTGGCGCAAAGATCCGCCATTCGCCCGTCGATGATCACGTTCGTGTCGACGACGAGCGGTTCGTGTTGCGTCGTTTCACGAGCGAAGCGGACATATGGGATGATGAGCGAGAATTCGTCACGGCTGCTTCGCATCGCCAGCATCATTCCCAGATAACCGAACACCGCATAAACGATCAGCCGCGCCGCCCATTGAGCTGTTTCAGATTGATACCGAAGAATCTGCGACGCCATCAACAGGTTGGCAAAAATCAAGCCGAGCAAAAGCCCGAAGGTCGCCGACGAAAAAAGGCGCAGAGAAAAACCTTTGAGCAAACGATCGATCAACACGACAAGCAGACCGAGGATCAGCCCCAGGACCAAACCTGGCCACACATCCCCGGTTATTGCTGAGGAAATGTTAGCGCCGACCGCGGCGCAAAACGTAACGAACAAGACGCGCAGCAAGTTGATCGTGAGCAGAGGCGTCATTATCGGCCCCCGCTTTGACCGCGCGACGGTTTGACCTGTTCGCGCGCGCCCGCTTCGATCTTCGCGGCGCTGTCGCGATAAAACAGAATGCCGTGTGCGCGTAGATTACTGACTAGCGCGCGCAGATCATTCGCCAATTCCTGATTGGTAAGCAACGTAGCGAGCAGTCCTTTCCCTTGCGTCGCAGAGCTGAGCACTTTTTGCAAGTCGTCCGCAGCTTTTTTCGTCGAGTCCATTGTAGAATCGGCTTTATCGACGACTGGCCCGAGCTTCTTCGCTGAGTCGGCAAACGCGCTCGTCGCGTCGTTCAAATGTGCCACGCTCGATCTAAGATTCTCAGCAGTCGTCTTAGAAAGCACGTCCTCGTTCAATCTCGTTACCGTGGTGTCGATCTTTTGCACGACGCCGCGCAAGTCCCCAACCAGCGCGCCGCCTTCGCGGGTAAGGTCCTCGATTCCGGTTTCTCGCGCGCCTGTAATGTAACTATTCGGCGGTAAGAATTTCGTCCGCGGGCCCGGCGGCATCGTCACGTTCACAAAACGGTCGCCGAGTAAACCGGAACTGCCGACTGTGAACTTGCTGCCCTCGGCGATTTTCACGTAGTCGTAAATTTTCAACGGGACAGCTACGCCGTTGCCTTCACGAACAAGACGCGGGCCCCCGGCAACTTTTCCGATGCGCGCGCCGCCAAGTAAAACGTCTGAGCCTTTTAAGAGACCGCTCGCGTCATTAAACTGAATAGTCAGCGAATAGTAGGTCTTGAATCCTTCGCCCAACCTCCCGAATTGCACGACCAGCGCGCCGAGCGCTGCGAGACCGAGGAAGACGAATGCGCCAACCTTGAATTCCAAACCTCGCTCGTGACGGTTCATGCCGGTCAACTCTCGACCCCAAACGCTTTCGGGGTCAACTGTTCCTCCGAGCGTCCAAGCAGAAAATCCTGGAGAAGTTTGTCGTTTGACTGGCGCAATTCCTCCGACGTCCCGTGAAAATGAATTCGGCCTTCGTGCAAATAGGCAATGCGATCGGCCACATCGAACGCGTTCCTCATATCGTGCGTCACCACGATGCTGGTCACGCCAAAGCGGCGCTGGAGACGACGAATCAGCCGGTTGATTGAATCGGATACAACCGGATCGAGTCCCGAAGTCGGCTCGTCATAGAGAATACAGGATGGCTGTCGAATGATCGAGCGCGCGAGACCAACGCGTTTCTTCATGCCACCGCTCAAATTCACCGGCATTTTTTCTTCTTCGCCGCTCAGTTCCATGACCTCGAGCATTTCGCTGACCTTCGTTCGCAAAACCCTTGGATCGCGCTCGCCCGCTTCGCGTAGCGGAAACGCGATGTTTTCCGCCACGGTCATGGAATCGAACAGCGCGCTGCCCTGAAAAAGAATGCCGACCTTTTGCCGGATGGACGCGAGCCGGCGCTCGTTCATCCCAATGATATTTTCCGCTTCAATCCAAATCTCGCCCGCGTCGGGTGTCATCAAACCGATCAAATGCTTGAGCAAAACGCTCTTGCCGCCGCCACTGCGCCCGATAATCGCCAGCGTCTCGCCGCGTGCAACTTCAAGATCGACACCGCGCAAAATTTCCTGGGTGCCGATGCGCTTCATCAGTCCCTTCACGCTAATCATCGAACCGTTGTTCATCATTGATATCCCGCCGGATAGATGATGTTGAGCGTCATGGTTAGGAAGAAATTGCTGATCAGCACCGCGAGCGATGCGTTCACCACCGCCTCAGTGGTCGCGCGGCCGACGCCGACGGCGCCTTCGCGCGCGGTCAGGCCCTTGTGGCAACTGATGAAGACGATCAGAATGCCAAAGCAAAAAGCCTTGGAAAGACCCATGATGATGTCGCGACTGCGCGTCCATTTCACCATGTTGGCCATGTAGTAGGTGCCGTTAACTTCCAGCAAAAAAATCGCGACCAGATAACCAACACCGATTCCAACCGCGATGCATTCCGCGACAAGCAACGGCATCGACACTATCATCGCCAGCGCGCGCGGCACGACCAGATAATCGGTTGGATAAACTGCGAGTGCGCGCAACGCGTCGATTTGTTCGGTCACCTTCATCGTGCCGATCTCGGCCGACATCGCGGCTCCAACGCGTCCGGTCACCATCAACGCCGTCAACACCGGGCCCAGCTCACGCATCAACGCAACCGAGACCACCGCGCCGACCGCCGAGCCCATGCCGAGTTTGTGAAATTGAAAATAAGTCTGCGCCGAAAAGACCGCGCCCGTGAATCCGCCGGTGATCACCACGACCAACTGCGAGAGCAATCCGATTTCGACGACTTGATTCAGAAATAATTTCCAGCGCAGCCGATGCGTAAACAGTGAGCGAAACGTGTCTGCCCCCAAAAACACGACTTCGCCCAAATATTGAACAAAGCGAAGGAGCGGCCGGCCCAGTGCGCTGAAGAATCGAACGAGCATTGGCTCCAATCGTTAAACCTCCAACGAGGAAAGCTGGTGATCCAGCTCCAGGCCAGCGGCATAAACCTCCAGTTCGAGCATGCAAAATTTTACGGAGGCGGCAATTCGATGCAAAAAGAAACCAACGATTGCACCGAGGACAGAGTTGAGTAGATGTCGATCCTGTAAGATGTCGATCTTGCCATCAGGACGCGCGATCAAATTTTTGCTGCCGGCAGCTGTCCTTTTTTTGGCTGGCTGCCAAACTGAACCCACCGGAATTCAGAACGCCAAGATTCAAATGGCGCAACGGATTGCGGCGGAGCAGCCTGGCGATTACTACGTCGGCCGGCGTTATTTCAAACCGGACTTCAAGTTTTGGGGCTACGTCCGACGGCCTGGAGAGCCCTGGAGTAAATCGCAGCTCGTGATGTTGAATGAAAAACAAAAACTCGCCCCCGACCGCGCGGCGTTGAAATTCGGTTCGGACAACAATTATGAATACAAGCTTTATGGCCACTTCAGCGGCGACAAAGTCTACGAGCCGGCGAGCAATCGGCTTTATCCCGAGTTTGTGGTCAAAGATTTCCAGCTCATCTCCACCAACCCGCCGCCGATCTTCAAAAGTCAGTGGAGCGGCCGGGCCGAAGCGGCACAGACGCGCTACGTCATTGAGAAACCGGAGCCCGAATTTTGATTCAACAGCGGACTAACAGTCCGAGGACCGAAAAGAAGGATCATCTCGCCGAAGAGTTTCTTCGTTACCTCACAGTCGAACGGAATGCTTCGCCGCGAACATTGAAGGCGTACCGACACGCGTTGGCCGCATTTCGCGCGCACAACCCGAAACCGTGGAAACAATGCGCACCCGATGATTTCCGCGATTATCTGTTCGCGATCATGAAGCGCGATCAGGCGCGCTCGTATGTGCGCTTGCAATTTTCAGCTCTACGCGCGTTTTACAAATTTTTGGTCGAGCGAAAAAAACTTAGGCTCGATCCGTTGCGCCAATTGCAGTTGCCGAAGGTAGAAAAGAAACTGCCACTCGTGCTCACCCGACGACAAGTCGAAGAACTGTTGGCTGCGCCGTTAAAAGTTCCGAAAGAGCGGGCCGCGCCGAAATGGATGCCGTTGCGGGACGCCGCGGTGATGGAGTTTTTTTACAGCAGCGGTTTGCGTTTGAGCGAGTTGTCCACGCTCGACGTGGACGATGTCGATCTCTATACCGAGTCAGTCCGCGTTCTTGGCAAAGGCAGAAAAGAACGCGTTTGTCCGATTGGCGCGCCAGCGCTGGAGGCGATCCAGAAATATCGGTCGACTGCAAACGTCCATTCCGGAGCGCTTTTTATTAACAAATTCCGAAAGCGAGTGTCGCCACGTTCGATCTGGCTTATCCTGAAACGCTATTTGCGGCACACGTCGATTCCGATCTCCATCAGTCCGCACAAACTGCGGCACAGTTTTGCGACTCACATGCTCGATCGCGGCGCGGATTTACGCAGCGTCCAGGCATTGCTCGGCCACGCCAGTCTTTCCACCACGCAGATTTATACCCACGTGACAGTGGAGCGGTTGAAAAAGGCTTACGCGGAAGCGCACCCGCGGGCGTGATAGAATTCACCGCTGATTTTTTCGCGCAAGCAGATCGCGCAACAACAGCGCAGCGTCCGGATAGGCGGGATCAAGCCGCAAAGCGATGCGGAGTTCGTCCATCGCCGGTTCCGATTCGCCGTGTCGGACCAAACCGACAGCAAGGTTGTAATGAGCGCCGGGATTTTCCGGTTGAAGCTCGACCGCTTTTCGATAATGGGCCAACGCAGCATCTACTTCGCCTTTTTCGAGCAACAGGTTCGCGAGATTGCAATGCGCGTCTGGAAAATTTGGCTGCAGTTTGAGCGCGCGTTCGTAAGCAGCGACGGCCTCCTCAACCTCGCCCTTCTGCGACAGCGCGGTGCCAAGCGTGTAATAAGCCTTCGGATGATTTGGATTCATCTTCAGAACGATCTGCAAATGTGTGATCGCTTCGTCCGCCTCCCCTTTTTTCATTAGGGCAGCTGCGAGATTGTAGTGACCGAATTCGTAATTGGGATCGATTTCGATCGATCGATTCGATTGAATGATCGATTCGTCGACCAAGCCTTTTTTGAGAAGCGCACCGCCAAGATTGCTGCGTACCGTCGCGGAATTCGGATTCTTCGCGACAATCGCGCGCAGAGAGGTTTCCGCGTCGCGATAAGTCGCGTTTTGCGCAAATGTCAGGCTCGCCAGCAAAAGAAGTAACGTTGCGCAACCCGCATAAACAATCGGACGCAAATTTGCTTTGATGCGCTCGGTCAACGAGGCCACGGCAAAGGAGATGGGTGAAAAAATTGCAATGGTCGCGAGATATTGAAAATGATCAGCCCGAAAAATGGCGTCGTGGCGAGCGGGACCGAGACCGGTCATAAAGTAGGAGAGGTTGAAAAAGCCGAGCACCGGGAAAAGCATCACCAAAAAACAGACCGCGGCAGCGAACGGACCACGTGACTTCTTACGAATGATCCACAAGCCGAGAAACAAAAGCGCAGCGCTAATGGGAAAAAGATACTGCCACCAAACCGCCGAATTTATGTTCCAGGTTGGATAGATCATCATCAGATCGCGCGGCCACAAGAGTTCGCCGAGATAAAACCAGAACAGTCGCCCTGCGATCAGAAAGCGTTCGATCAGCGAAAAATTGAACGTTTCGCCATTTTCGGCGCAGAATTTTTGTTCAACCCAGATCGTGACGAGACCGGCGACGATTCCAATCGCGAAAAATGGAATTAACGGGACAAAGTCTCGCTTCCAACTCAACGTCCCTCGTTTCCACCAGAAAATAACCAGGAGCACGACTGGCAACGTGATGATGACAGTTTTTGTCATCACGCCGGCGAGGAAAAGGGCGAGTGCGATCAGATAAACGCCGCGCTGTCGATCTTGATCGAATTTCAAATAGAGCAGCGCCGAAGCTGCACAGAATACGCCCGACAAAGTATTCTTAAGTTCAGAAATCCAAGCGACAGATTCAACTAGAACCGGATGCAGTGCAAAAATCCCAGCTGCGAACCACGCGCCGGGAACTCTCAAACGCTGAAGAATTCGCAGCAGCAGCAGCGCTGTTAACGCGTGGAGCGCAATATTGACCAAATGATACGGAAGCGGACGCGCGTCCCAAAGTTTGTATTCGATCCAAAAAACCGTGTGCAACAACGGATAGTACTGCGGTGCGGCTGACGGATCGCTCCAAATGCGCCCGAGACCGTGCAGTGAGCGCAACTCGGACGGAGTGATATGAATTTCGTCGTCCCAGATCGGTTGTCCATTCCAGGCCGGGGCGTAAACGAGAAACGTGACAACGATCAGCGCCAGCGCGAATAACCAATCGCGACGCGGCATCAGATCAGACTGCGAGCCGGCCGTGCGCGTTTCTATTCAGTGATCGGTTCCGCCAACTTCGCTTTCGTCGCGTCGGATTGAAAGACGAGTTTCCCATCTTTGGCGGTGACGTTGACCTTCGCGCCGGCCTTGACGTTGCCGCGCAAAATTTCTTCCGCGAGCGGATCTTCAAGATAACGCTCAACCGCACGCCGCATTGGCCGGGCACCGTAATTTGGATCGTACCCTTTCTCGATCACAAATTCGTGCGCGGCGCTGTCTAGGATGATCTCGACTTGCTTGGCTTTGAGGCGCGCTTTCACTTTCTCGACCTCAAGATCGACAATCTGCAAGAGGTGCGACTTCCCGAGTGAGTGGAAGACGATGATTTCGTCGAGGCGATTCAAAAACTCGGGCTTAAAGACCCGTTTGGTCTCGTCGAGAATTTTTTCGCGCATTGAATCGTAGTCGTGACCCTCCCGCGGCGCGCCGAAGCCCATCACTGTCTGCTTCTTGAGCAACTCGGCGCCGACGTTCGACGTCATGATGATGATTGTATTCCGGAAATCGATCTTTCGGCCGAGCGAATCGGTAATCTTGCCTTCCTCAAGAATTTGCAAGAGCAAATGCATCACGTCCGGATGAGCTTTTTCGATTTCGTCGAAGAGCACCACCGAGTAGGGGCGACGTCGCACCGCTTCGGAAAGTTGGCCGCCTTCCTCGTATCCGACATAGCCTGGAGGCGAGCCAATCAAACGCGAGGCGGTGAACTTTTCCATGTACTCCGACATGTCGATCTGAATCAGCGCGTCGCGGTCGCCAAACATGAACTCGGCGAGCTTTTGAGCGAGGAATGTTTTGCCGACGCCAGTTGGGCCGAGGAAAATGAACGAGCCAATCGGCCGCCGCGGATCCTTCAAATCGGCGCGACTGCGCCGCAACGCCTTCGAAATCGCAGTGACCGCTTCGTCCTGGCCGATCACTTTGCCCTTCAACTCTTCTTCCATTTTGAGGAGCTTCTCAGTCTCGGCCTGTTCCATTCGTTGCAACGGAACACCGGTAACCTTCGAAATGATGTGCATCATGTCGTCGCCGGTCACGAGCACTTCCCTTTCCTCGCGTTCCTGACGCCATTTCTGCAAAATCGAATCGAGCTTTTCCTTGGTCTGCTTTTCCTTGTCGCGCAATGACGCTGCCTTCTCAAAATCCTGCGCCTTGATCGCGGCTTCCTTTTGCAACCGGATTTGCTCGATATCTTTTTCGATTTCCTTCACGTCGGGTGGGCGAGTCATCGCGTTAATGCGGGCGCGGGCGCCAGCCTCATCCATCACGTCAATCGCTTTGTCGGGCAGAAAACGGCCGGTGATGTAGCGCTCCGAAAATTTTACAGCGGTCTCGAGCGCTTCGTCGGTCAACTTCGCTTTGTGGTGTGCTTCGTATTTCGGCCGCAGCCCTTTCAAAATCTCAATCGCTTCATCGATTGTCGGAGCGTCGACCTTCACGGTTTGGAATCGGCGCTCGAGCGCGGCGTCCTTCTCGATGTATTTGCGATACTCGTTCATCGTGGTCGCGCCGACGCATTGCAACTCGCCGCGACTCAGCGCCGGCTTGATGATGTTGGATGCATCCATCGCGCCTTCTGCCGAACCGGCGCCGACGATTGTGTGCAGCTCGTCGATGAACAAGATCACGTTCTTGGAGCGGCGAATTTCGTCCATTACTGCCTTGATGCGCTCTTCGAACTGGCCACGATATTTTGTCCCGGCGACCATCAATGCCAGGTCGAGCGTGACTACGCGCTTGTCGCGCAAAAGTTCGGGAACATTGCCGGTCGCGATTTCCTGAGCGAGACCTTCCGCGATTGCAGTTTTTCCCACGCCGGCTTCGCCGATTAGCACCGGATTGTTTTTGGTGCGGCGGCAAAGCACTTGAATCACGCGCTCAATTTCATTGCGACGGCCGATTACCGGATCAAGCTCGCCTTTCTTTGCCAGCTCGGTCAGGTCGCGACCAAACGCGCGAAGTGCCGGCGTTTTGACATCCTTCTTCGAAGTCGGCTCGCTTTCCTCCGATTCCGACGGTGTGAAGTTCGGATCGAGCTCTTTCAAAATTTCGTTGCGCGTCCGCTCGATATCGATCTCGAGGCTCTTGAGCACGCGCGCGGCGACTCCTTCACCTTCGCGCAAGAGGCCGAGCAAAATGTGTTCGGTGCCGACGTAAGAATGATTGAGAGCCTTGGCTTCCTTGCCGGCGAGGGCCAGAACTTTTTTCACGCGCGGCGTGTAGGGAATGTTGCCGACGATTTTCGTCTCAGGCCCCGAGCCAACTTGTTTCTCGACCTCCATCCGCACCGTCTCGAGGTCGAGGCCCATTTTTTGAAGAACGTTGACCGCTACGCCCTGGCCGAGCTTGATCAGCCCAAGCAAAAGGTGCTCGGTGCCGACATAATTGTGATTAAATCGATCGGCCTCTTTCCGGGCGAGCTGCAGGACTTGTTGAGCGCGGGGAGTGAAATTGTTCATTGTTCTGTCGGCGCCGGATTCGAGCCGTTGCCCGCTTCCTTTACCAGCTTACTGATATCAGGTTTAGGAAGCACTTTCAAACGGGTCCGAATAATTTGCGCTCGGAGATGGTCGCGTTCCTCGGCGCTCAACTTCTGTTGCGAGCTTCTCTGAAGGTGGGCCGGCTGGGTGTCGATGAACAACTCATCGACGGTCAGGCGCTTGTCCTCCGGAAACACGCCAAGATCAACCCCGAGCTTTATGATCGACAACAAGTTGAGCGCCTCCTTCGAGCTCATAGCGTGAGCATAAGTAAGCACACCGTACGCCCGGCCAATCTGGTCCCAGAGTGTATTTGATTTTTTCTGAATCAAGACATGCCGCGCGTCGTGTTCCTTCTGGATAATGGTTTCGATCACCTTGGTCAGTCGGGTGATGATCTCCTCCTCTTTTTCGCCGAGCGTGGTTTGATTGGAGATCTGGAAAAGATTGCCCATGGCCTCGGTGCCTTCGCCGTAAAGGCCGCGCACCGCCAAACCGATCTTGCTGACAGCTTGGACAACTTGGTTGATCAGCTCGCTCAAAACGAGTCCCGGCAAATGCAACATCGCCGATGCACGCATTCCGGTGCCGACATTGGTCGGACATGCGGTCAAATAACCAAGACGTTGATCGTAGGCGAACTCGAGCTCGTTTTCCAGCGCGGTGTCGATCTTGTCGAGAAGCTTGAATGCTTGTTTCAGTTGCAGCCCCGAGCGCATCGACTGCATCCGAAGATGATCTTCCTCGTTGATCATGATGCTGAGGGTTTGACGGCGATTCATGATCACCGCGCTGCCGGCGCTCTTGGCAGCGTGCTCGCGACTAATGAGATGACGCTCGACCAGGACCTGTTTTTCCAATGCGGACAGGTCCTGCAAGAATTCCGAAAACGAATCCTGCATTTCCGGCAGTTTTTCGACGCATGGTTTGACCAACTCGAGAATCGCAGTGCGCTCGGCCTTTTTCGCCCAACCGGGAAACGCGCGGTTTCGCAGATTGCGCGCCAGCCGGACCCGGCTGCTGACCACGATTTGATGATGCGGACCTTCACCACGGAGCCACTCCCCGGGATTTGACATGACGTTCGCAAATTTCACGGCCTACCTCGTCGAATCGCTTTCGAGCTGCTTGATCTGGTCCCGGAGAGACGCGGCAGTCTCGTAATTTTCCTCGGCCACCGCTTTTTGCAGACTTTCGTTCAGATTTCGCATCCGGTCGCTGAGTGCCACCGCTCGGTGCGCGCGCTGTGGCACCTTGCCGACGTGGGACGTGCCTTTATGCATCGCCTTCAACAATGCGTTCAGCGCTTCGGTAAAAGTTGTATAGCAGGCGCTGCAGCCCAATCGGCCTGTCTTTTTGAAATCGGCCTGGGTGAAACCGCAAACCGGACAACGTTGCGTGGGAGCTCCCTTTTCAATTTCTTCCGCCGCACCGATTCCAAGCAGCAAATCTGCGAGGGCAAAACCAGTCGGGTCCTGGACGCCTTTCTCTTTCGAGCAGACGTCGCAAAGATTCACCTTTTGCATCTTCCCCTCGATGATCTGGGTAAGGAAGACCGTTGCGTCATTGCATTTACAAACGTCGCACAACATTTCTACTCCTTAGACCTCTTACACGCTTAAAACATTCAAGCTCCGATTTTGTCGAGCACCTTTCGCGCCGATGTCGATGTTTCCGATGTCGATCTTAAGTATAAATCGGCGTCCCAGTCTCTCGCGTTATCTCCCGGAAACGCGAGATCATCCGCGCCGTAATCGGGCCGGGTTTGCCAGTTCCAATCGGCCGGCCATCGGCTTTGACCAGCGGAATAATTTCAGCGGCGGTGCCGGTGAGAAACGCCTCGTCGGCGACAAACACGTCATGGCGCGTGATATCCGCTTCGACCACTCTGATTCCAGTCTCGGCCGCGATTTCGAACACGACCGCACGAGTAATGCCGCGCAGCGCGCCGGCATTGATCGGCGGGGTGAAAATCTGTCCACGCTTCACGATGAAAACGTTGTCGGCGGTGCATTCCGCCACGTTGCCCTCGTCGTTCAACATCAAACCTTCGTCCGCCTTCGCCTGGTTGGCCTCGATCCGCGCCATCACGTTGTTTAAATAATTGAGCGACTTGACCGCGGGATTGAGCGCGCTCGGATTCGTCCGCCGTGTGGCACAGGTCACCAGGCTTAGTCCATTCTTGTAAACCGCTTCCGGATAAAGCGCGATCTGCGCCGTGATGATGATCACGCTCGGTTTTTTACATTGTTCAGGATTCAAACCGAGATTTCCGACGCCGCGGGTCACGATGAGGCGAATGTAACCATCGCGTAAATCGTTTTGGCGGATTGTCTCTAGCAAGGCCTCGCTCATCGCGCGGTGCGACATCGGGACTTGGAGGCAAATCGAACGCGCTGAATCCCAGAGGCGTTCGAGGTGCTCTTCCAGCCGGAAAACACGGCCGTTGTAAAAACGGATGCCCTCAAAAATTCCGTCGCCGTAAAGCAGCCCGTGATCGAACACGGAGACCTTGGCCTGATCTTCAGAGTAAAATTTGCCGTCGATATAAATAACCGACTTCTTGGCGGCAGCCTTGGTCGACGAGCGCCTGTCAACCGCCGGTTTCACTGCTTCACGTGATTTAGGTTCGTCGATCACCGTCCCGCCAATGTCAGAGGTTTTCATAATTGCTGGAAAAATCTCCCTGTTTCACCACGCAATTCAAGCAACAAAATAAACCGCTGCTAATCCAAACGCCCGTCTTTGATGTGCAACTCGCGGTCGCCGCGCATCGCGAGTCCCGTGTCGTGTGTCACGATCAGCAGACTTTTCTTGCGTTCGCGCGCAAGCTTCAACAAAAGATCGACAATCGCCGCGCCGGTTTCGGAGTCGAGATTTCCAGTCGGCTCGTCGGCAAAAATAATGTCGGGATCGTTCGTCAAGGCGCGCGCGATGGCGACGCGCTGCTGTTCGCCGCCGGAAAGCTCCGCCGGCAAATGTTGCATCCGATCGGCGAGGCCCACTGCCGCTAAACTTTCTTCCGCGGTCCGTTTGTTAGAAGCGCCGCCAATCATTCCCGGCAGCGAAACATTTTCCAGCGCGGTCAATTCCGGCAGCAGGAAGTAACCTTGAAACACAAAACCCATCTTCTTGTTCCGGAACCGCGCCTGTGAACCGGAACTGCCGTTGTAAAGATTGCGGCCTTCAAATTCCACCGTTCCCGATTCCGGCCGCTCGAGGCCAGCCAGCGTGTAAAGCAGAGTTGTTTTTCCCGCGCCGGAGGCGCCGCAAATGAAAATGATTTCGCCATGGGCAACATTGAGCGAGATGCCGCGCAACACTTCAATGCGACGCGAACCCATCCGGAAGGATTGAAACAAATCGAGGGCGATCAGCTGCGGCTGCTGCACGCCCAATTACTCCGCCAAGATCGACATCTTTCAATCTCTTCCTCTGCCTGTTCCTCTTTGTTATTAGTACAAAAAAACCGCCGCGGACTGCCACGGCGGTTTTTCTGTAAATCTAAACTCTGTCTACGCCATACCGAGCGTTTCCAGGGTCGGCTCATCAACCGCGCCGGTCGGTTCGAGGCCTTGAGCTGATTGATACTCGGCCAGCGCCGCGCGGGTTTGCGGTCCGAGAACTCCGTCAACTTCGCCCTGATAATAGCCCTGCTGCTGCAGGGCCGACTGGACGTTGGCTACGACCTGTGCCGGATCGTCCTCAGGACTTGAGGCGTAAATTGGTCCGTCAAAATAATAGACAGAGTCGGGAGCGTAGCCCCAGGCCGGATACCAGTAATTGGAATTCCAATAATACCAGCCGCCATAGATGAAAACGATGTGGTGGTAATGTGATTGCCACCACCACTGGTTCTGCCAGATCGGATGATAGTTCACGAAGACCGCATATTTCGGCCCCTTCCACTTGTAGGCGCCGGCGATCTTGTAATTCTGATTGAAGTTCACCGTCTTGTACTTGTTGATCACGACCTGTTTGTTGTTCGTCTGCAGGTTGAAGTGCTGCTTCTGGAACTTCGTTGCTCCGCCTCCGCCGGTGGCATTCGCAGCGTTTCCTTGGAACTTCGTCTTATTGAATTTCGTATTCGCTGCGTTGGTCGAAACATTTCCAGAAACATTGGTTTGTGTCTGAGTCACCGGCCCACGCGACTTCGTCTTATTGGCCTTATTGCCAAAGTTAGAGCCGCCGACCGTGTTCGGTTGCTGGAAGTTCTGAGCGTTATAATGCGGACCGCCGCCGGGACCGGTCTT
>Ga0307479_10000482_pt1 | contig 35522 bp, 37 predicted proteins | sample atmos_gasesECM4C_FD_203743 | JGI IMG/M metagenome (GOLD analysis project Ga0307479, IMG submission 203743) | Hardwood forest soil microbial communities from Morgan-Monroe State Forest, Indiana, United States - atmos_gasesECM4C_515 | ecosystem: Environmental > Terrestrial > Soil > Temperate...
AATCAGCAAGCCTCCGTGAATGGCGATGAAGAAGAGCATCTGCAGAACGCTTACACATATAGACGTTGCTGCTCGCTCTTCCGTTCACCTGCACGCACCAATCGCGAAGTCTTTTTCAACATCCACACGAGTTGCCACCCGCACTTCTCACGGTAATCCTTCGATTCAACTTGCACCTTATGTCCCGCGCGCCTACCCCAGCTGGACTGGGCATACGCCCAGCCATTTTCCGAGCAATGAACAACAATAGGTGCCGGTCGTCTTCGTGCATCCGGCTCACCTGGTCCCGAAGCTCTCTGAGCAATCGGACCTCATTGCTTCGACTCCGTCTCCTGTTTCCGTTTACCGCAATCTTGCTGGACGCCTTCGCTGCTTGAGCGGGCTCGTCGCCGCCGTAGAGCAACCGATAGGCAGGAATCTCGAGCGCATCCGCTATCCTCTCCAAGGTTTCGATTGTCGGGACAGCGCGCCCGTTCTCCAGCCATGAAATTCGACACCGGGCGAGGCCGCAACGTCGTTCCAAGTCCGCCTGCGAGAAATTTTTGGCTTTACGCTCCTCGCTTATCCGGCTCCCGACATTAATGCGCACCTTCCAACTCCGCACCCGCCTGTTTTCATCGTATATAACACTAGACAATACTACCATTACAATCGGTGAGGTCGTGATGATTTTGGTTGGCGCTTATTTTCTGCCAGTGACTCGACGGGCTCGGTCAAGAGCGGCCAATGCCACAAAGCTGCTCAGGCTTCGAGATTCCCGCTTTGCGGCTTCTTCCAGCAATTGGCGCTCCTCCAGCGTGTAGTACGAAAATACTTTGGCCCGCATCGGTCGCTTGGCAGTGCGCCGGGAAGGAACGTTGTGAGCGTTCTTGGGCACCGCAAGACAATGGTAGCATTACCCCCGCGTCTTACTAAGTTATTCCCCCAGCCGAGTCAGCGGATCGCTGCAGCGTCGCGAAAAAACCGAGTAGCACCGCATAGTCATTTGGAACGAACTCGCGGAGTACTCCGCGCACAAACTGAAAAAGGGCGACTGCATCACTCGGTCATTTCGCCCGGGAGCGCATCGATAGCCCCTAGAACGAGAAGGAAGCCTGCAAATAAAACTGGCGCAGTCTCCTTCTTGAAGAGTTGCCGCAGACGCGTGGCTGAGAGGTTTACGGTCTTGGATAAGGCACGCATTGACCATTGCTCGCCCATCGAGCGACGCATCGTGGAAATCACTGCCCTTACGCGTGCATCGATGTCCGAAGCTTCGTCTAATTCAGAGGTCGCCCAAGTTAGCATCTAGGTGCTGCCTTCCGTGTTCATTCCGCGCGGGGAACGCTATGTGGAGATCGAGGCTCCGCATCCGGGCCTTCCCCCTCTGACACACCCTGAAATTCAATGGGAAGCCAGGGGTGCAACCTTGTCCTTCTCAGTTTGCTGTTGAAGCCCACGTAACTGGTGCCACCGCGCGTATTGCTCGGCCTTTGTCGGATCTGGATCTTCTTCGCTACTAATCCAAAAGCCAAACCAGTCTACTGCTCCCCCTTGAGAAGTCATGCGATCCTGAGGCCTTGTGACCATGTGGCCTGCGTCCGGCATGATAATCATCTCCACTGGTTTGCCCAACCGACGAAATCCCACAAACCATTCCCAGAATTCCAATGCGCCTAGGCCGCCATGCGGTTTGTCGCCATTTGGCTCAAATCGGATGGCGGTGTTCACCTTGTCCAGCGAAAATTCAGGCGCCTCCCTCATCCACGAAGTGAGGCCGGCACCGAAAGGGGGCCCTCCATTGATCAGCTCAAGCCGGTCGACACTCTGATTGAATAAGCTAAGGTAGGAGAAATAGCCGGCGTCGGCAGTGTCGGCGAGGACAGCCGCCACAAAATGATACTTAGAGTGGGCGATGGCATACCCTACGCCATACCCAGTGCTGCTAAAAGCGACGATACCAACTCGATTCGGATCAATCAGCCCAATTCCGCCCAAATAATCGATGATCGCTTCGTATTCTGCCATCGCCACCTTTCCTTCATTGGGCGTGACTCTTGCAGCCGCATTCTCGTCCACCTGAACAACCACGAATCCCTTGGCTGCCAGCGGTTGTGCCGCGAAGGCAGTCGTATAGGGTCCGTCGATCCAAAATCGATCAGAAGTCCAGCCGTGCGTTTGGATAACAAGTGGATACCTCTTGCTGCCAACATAGTTCGGCGGACGGTATAACCCGGCCGTTACTTCATGGCCGTCCGCAGCCTTGCATTTGATCTCCTCAACGTGGCCGAATTGGAGTTCACTGAATTGCGGATTCGGATCGAGCAGTTGCGTTTTTTCCTCAGTCTTCAAATTCTTTGCGAACAATCGCGGAGGCGTGTTCATGTCTTCCTCAACTGCGATCTTGATCCCATGTTGCTCCTTGTCATCAACTGCAGAACCGACTTCTTCCTTCCATCCTGTGGGCGTCCTTCGGAACGCAACTAGCTTGCCCTCCACGAAGTTAGACAAACTAGACCGATTTGATAGCTGGACCAGAAGCTTATTTGTTTGTGAGTTCCAACGACGAATGTTTGCGTCCTGATGCGCAATCGGCACGACCACCCGACCTGGGATTTGAACCTCTGCCACAAACACGCACCTTTGACGCAACTTGCGTTCAGTTGGGTCGCTGATCTTCAAAGGAAGGTATGTTCCGGAGACGATAATCGAGCGGCTATCGGAGGACCAAGCCACATTCGAGTATTCCGAACCAACTGGTGCATCAATCAGTGGCTGGCTTTTTCCTGTATTTAGGTCGAGTAGTTCATATCGGTTTATGAAGCTTAGCCCCTCCTTCTTTTGCAGGGCCACTTGTATTGCAGAATCTTCGTACTCGGACCAATCCGGCGAAATGTCTGAAGGATTGACTATCGTCTGTATCGCTAAATAACGCCCATCGGGCGAAGGCCAAAGCGCAGAGTAGTTAATCTTTCCATTTGTCCTCAAGCGTATAGGCTTGTTGGCGCCTTTTTTCATCATAAACAAGTCTTGGTCACCGGCGGAAGACTTCACGCCAGACAGCAACTCAGGTAAATTCTCGTGCCCCACGACCAGTTGGTTCTTATTCCCCCAAAGAGATTCGGAGGGTTTATCTACGGTGAAGAAGAAACCGCCTTCGTTTGATGGAAATGCGTAATTGGCCACGCCGAGCGCCTGATTCGTAAGTTTTCGCAGGCGTCTTGAATTGCAGTCGGCGGTGTATAACTGATGTTGTTGCTGTGGATTCTCTCCCAAGAATGCCACCCGTCGATTGTCCAGCCACGTGAGGGATTCAATTGCGGGGCGGGTGGAGGAAGAAGACAATGATGCCAGCACTTCTGGAGTAGCGGCTGATGGCGCCTTAGACGTTTGAAATAGGAGCAAGGAATAATCAACTGTGTTTCGTTCGAGATTCCCCTTCTCCACAATAACAACGAACTGTTTCCCATCCGGCGAAAAGGCAGCTACATCATCTCGTCCCCATGTGCCCAGAGAGTAGTTGGGGTTGTCGATCGTTGCCATCCGAATGGAGTCCTCGATATTGACCGGCCGCTTAGAGGTTGTTTCTGAACCATGAGTCTTTGCTTGTCCGCACCACGCTGCGGTTGCGCTCCAAATGCAGGACCAAATTGTGACTGTAAACAGAAGTTTCCTTGCTTCCGTCTCATACATGGGCTCTCCTTAGCGGGTGATCCTTCGCGTAGATCTGGCGACTAGACGGTTGGCTGACTCGTTGCATTCGATCAGAACTGTAGCTTCAATGCGAGCTGGATGGAGCGTGGCCCGCCGATTTGATATAGAGGGCTTAGACCACCTGAGCCCGCGCCCCCAAAACCGGTAAGGCTCTGCCCCAGCATCTGGCTTGACACACCAAACGAGCTGGTTCCGAAGAGCGCATTCGGTGGCCCAAAATTCGGGTGGTTCAAGACATTAAACATCTCCGCTCGGAACTGCAATTTGAGTGACTCGTGAATCAGAAAATCACGGTGCACCGCAAAATCCCATTGCACGGCCCCGAATCCCCTCAAGAAGTTCCTTGGTACATTCCCCTGCCGAAGAGGAATGCCCGTGTTGGGGTCCACCGGTGGATCCTGAAACGCTGCTGGGTTGAATGCTTTGCCGCCAGGATATTGAGATCCATACAAGTAAACAGGCTGTCCCGGAACTACGTCCGGACGGAAATCCGTTTGAGCGCCGCCGACCAAAAGAAACAAACTCGGGTCAGATACGTCGACGGGCGAGGCGGAGCGGGCCAAGACAATACTTTGGAGAGACCAGGCGCCGAGAATCGCATCCGCGAAAGCATTGATCTTCGGGGTCGGCACTTCATATGTCACGGCGGCAGAAAACGTGTTCCTTATATCGAAGTCGGACGGCCCTCGGTTCCCACTTAGGTCCGCTGGTACACCGGTATTGGAAGCAATGGCAGGCGATCCAGCGGAACCCGTATCAATGGAATGTGCCCACGCATAAGACGCCAGCGCTTGGAATCCGTGTGAGAGGCGGCGCTGGAATTGAACTTGCAGCGCGTCGTAATCTGAAGTGGCTAGATTGTCTACCAAAAGTGCAAACCCAATATTCGGGTTCGCTGGCGGGAGATTGAACTGTGATGTCTGCAAAAGCCGTCGTCCCGCCGCACCAACATAAGATACAGATACACTCTGGTTTCTGCCCAGCCCATTCTGAAGCGCAACATTCCACTCAAGTGTGTACGGCTGCTTCAAGTTTGGATTGAAGGCATATAACAACGCCAGTGTACCCGTTGTCGGAATTTGAGGCGGTACGATTTGTGTAGGGCTAAAGGGAAAGATAGTGCCAGATGGTATGTTCGAGGAACCCGAGAAAGGCGGGAACCCAGGGCCAATTGCGTTCCCAGTCTCTGAATTCACAAGATCGTAAAAGACCCCGAATCCGCCCCGAAACACCATTTCCCAGCCTTGGTTCCGAGATATCTCATAAGCCATGCCCAGACGTGGAGCTACATTGCCGTAGGTCGTCCTAAATGGCGGCGTCCCGGCTGGTCCAATTGCCAATTGCGACAAGTTGGTGGGATTGTAGCCCGTCACCGCCGGAATGCTGGGCCCATTGAGAGACGATGGTGCGAAGTCCACATCCCATCGGAGCCCATAGGTGAGGTTTAGGCGGGGCAGCAGTCGCCAAGTGTCCTGGGCAAAGACGCCTAAGTTGCGAAACAATAGCGTTATGTTGCGCGAAGCCATGATGGTCGCGCCAGAGCTATTCCCTGTTTCAGCGGAAGGTACATCGAGAAAGCCTAGCCCTTGTGAATATGCGACGGCAGCAAATAGCGGCGAAAGACGACGGAAATCCACACCGAACTTCAGGCTATGCGAGCCTCTCTGAGCAGATAGACTGTCAACAACATTGAACTGTCTCTGAATATTCCGCGGGAGAGCTCCCACATTTAGGGCGGCGCCGGCTAGTGTGCCTCCAGTCGCCAGCGAAATAAAGTTAATTTGCAAGTTTCCGTTCTGGCTGGTGAAAGGGCTCGGGAATGGCAGCGACGTCAGCGGAACGGCACCCCCAAAGTTATCCAATTGTTCCTTACTCGAGCCTTCGACTCGGCTGTAGTTGAATCGCAGATCATTGGCCATTGTGGGAGAGAGCACGAGGGTCGCCCCTACGGTTCCTGTCCACGTCGTGATATTGGAAGGCTGGGTTACGCTTAGAGCAGAGAGCCCGTTGGCACCACCGCGAACTGTAAATTCAGATGGCGAGTAGTTGTATCGCCCAAACAGGCTCAATCGGTTGTTCAGTTTGTGGTCAATTCGAATGCTGTAAGCATCGAGAGTAGCAGGATTGGAATAACTCGCGTTGAACTGGGCAGCACCCGTCGGATTACCCGTGGTGTCTAAGACCTCCGACCCATTCGGCAACGGAAGAGCGTTTAAGAACGGCTGCATTGCCGGTACTGCCTGTGTGCGAGCATTTCCGAAAATCCTACAGGTGCTATCGCAAGGAACATCCGTAAGAGCCACCTGTGGCAGACGGAGGCGGAGCCCTTCATAAGAGAAAAAGAAGAAGGTACGGTCTTTGAGAACGGGGCCGCTAAACGTGCCGCCGAAGTCATTCTGGCGTTCTCTCGGCTTTGGCAAGCCCTTTTGATCTGCAAACCAATCGTTGGCATCCAAAATGTCGTTTCGCAAATAGTCGAACAGTGTTCCGTGCCACTGATTTGCGCCCGAGCGAGTCACAATCGAGATCTGGCCTCCTGGAGTGTGGCCAAATTCTGGCGCGTACGTTGAGGTTTGAATGCGGAATTCTTGCAACGCGTCCACGGAGACTAGGCTGTTTGTCCCCCCCATAGCACTAAGCCCTCCCAGCGTTCCCCCCATCCCATTTCCTGGATTGCTACCCGAACTTGTGCCAATATTTGCGCTCACACCGTCGATCATCCAGTAGTTGGAGCTGGGTCGCTGCCCGTTGACGCTGAATTGCCCATTATCATCAAGATTGCTAGACGTCAAAACGACTCCCGGCGTCAACTCAATTAATGTTTGGAAGCTCCTGCCGTTCATCGGCAGATTCTCAGCAAAGTTGCGATCAACAACCGTGCTCACCGAAGCGTCCGTCGTGTTAATTTTCAGATCGTTTGCGTTCACCGTCACGGTTTCCGAAACCGAGCCGATCTCGAGCGAGAAGTTCTGCTCTGACTTGTCCTGGACGTGCAGTTCGAACTCCTTGATGGCAATTTCCTTGAACCCCGGCTTGTGGATCATCAAGTGATAATGTCCCGGCATCAATCCTGTGAAGACGTAAATGCCCGCCCCATTGGTCTTTGTCGTTACAGCAGTGCCGGTTTCAATGCGCGTCACGGCGACCTCAACGTCAGGGACAACGCGACCGTTGGGGTCCGTGATCGCTCCGCTGAGCGTGGCTGTTTCCATCTGGGCGAACACGGGAACACTCGTCAGAACGCACAGCACCGAGATCACGAAAAGCGACCTCACAGGCAGGGCATGGGACACGGTTTCACCTCTGCCTATATTGCGCACGGAGACAGCAGGGTTGTACCATTTTGCGTTTGGGTAGAGTCTGCTAAGAGCAATCCTCGGAAGAATTTCACGCGATTGCTGAGATAAACTCGCGAAATTCAGTTTCGCGGACTCCGCCCTCGGCAGCCCGTGCTTGTGGCCCGGCCGTACAGTCCCTCCCAAGACTCAGGGATGGTTGGGTGGCGTGCCGAAGTAGGCTTCGAGTATCGGCTTCCCGGTTGGCGTCGTGAACGATCGGTCTGCGGGTTCGAGAGTGACGAACACTGTATCAATCTCTTCGAGAAGTTTGGGATCATGGAACTTCATCGCCCAGCGATGCTGGGTCTGGTCGTCGCTATAGAAGATTCCCAGGCTGTGAGCCGCCTTGCTGTTCAGATTATTGCTGTTGCTTCCCCATGCGGCGTACACGAATTTCCCATCGGCCGTATTCTTCGCAGGCAGATCGAACGCATAGAAGATAAGAGATTTTCCTTGCGTGTAGAACGCCCTCCCAAATGCTTTTCTGGCTCGACCTTTTCCGTCTCTGTCAATGACGTCGACGATGTGTAAATCGCGCGCGCCCATGATGTCGCGAACCTCGCGACCCTGAGAAAGCATCTCGCGCTCGCGCTCGACGCTTGCCGATACCTCCGTCAGACGAGCGTCCTTGTCGGCGAGCGCGAATTGCAGCGAGTCGATTTTGCCTTGACTCGCGGAAATGGAGTTCTTAGCCTGCGACAGCTCGGTCCGTGCCGCGCTCAAATCATAGTGCGCCTGGATCACTTCCTGGGCTTGCGCGTTGGATTGCTTTTCGACTTCGCTCAGCCTAGTTTCGAGTTCAGTCGTATGCTGATCTGACAGCGCCAACTGGTCCCGCAACGCCCGATCCTCTGCTCGGGTTTCGTCGATCCGTTTTTGTAACACAGCAACGACCGTCTGCAGGCGAGCACGTTCATCCTGGCCAATTATTGAGGATGCCTTTGGCGATTCAGCGTTCACCGAACTTGCGACCTCAACGGGAATTTTAGCGACGCTTACCGATGGCGCGCGTAACCCAACCGCGGCGCCTACGCCTGCGCCGAGCAGAAACGCTGCCGCAACCGCCGCCGCGACACGATGATGATAGCGCTCGACGAGAGAAACCGGAACCACCGCAGGAAGGTTTCGGGCAATGGCCTGACGTAACCGGCGATGACGCTTACCTTCCAGAACGACATCCTCCTCTTTTGGCGCACCAGCGAGGAACGCGGCGGCCGCGAGCGAACTGGTTTCCGCGACAACTTGCCGGCATTGTGCGCAAGTTTTCTGATGGCGAAGGAACTCTTCGTGTTCTTCGGGAGAGAGTTCCCCAATCGCCGCTAGCGATGCCAATTCTTCAAATCGATCGTGCTCTAACACCTGACACCTCCGGAGCCACCCGCTTGGTTACCCGACGATGAAATCTCAAGACAACGTTTGGCTCGGGCTCTGTCGATTCCTCGGTTTCATCCTTCGGGGCTAGAACTCTACGCATTCTTTCGAGACCGCGGTACAAGTGGTGCCGGGCATTCCCGAACGACTCACCCAGTTCATGCGCAATTTCGTTCACCGAAAGCCCTCGAAAGAAATACGCCGTCACGGCCAATCGCTGCTTGTCGTCCAGCTGCTCCAACCCCTGCTCAATAAGACGAGTTCCTTCTTCCAGCGAAAGACCGGACGCGAGCGACACATCTGGCGCGAGACCTTCCGGCTCAAGTTCTTCGATCTGCAGGCTCGTGTAGTATCGACGGCTTTCCAGGTGACGTCGCTGGTCGATGGCACGTGTGTATGCGTACCGGAGAAGCAGTGTCCGGAAGGTGCCTCGTTCTTCGTCATACCTCAGCATCGTGGTGTGCACTTCGAGGAAAAGGCCTTGTACCAAGTCCTCGGCTTCCGCCTTGTTCCGCAGTACCGAATACGCCAAGCGAAATACATCCTGCCAATACCGATCAAAGAGCTCTAGAAACGCGACGTGATTGCCTTTGGCTACTTCCCGGCACAATTCTTCATCGGGGAGAGAGCGAAGCTTGTCGGGAGCGTGAAGCCGTTTCCAGAAGTTCATCTCTCCCTCTCACGTGCAGGCTCGACAAACGCCTCACTACGGAACCGCGGGCTCGGTGTCAGCGGGAGACACTTGCCCGGCGCGATAACCAAGTGAGGGACAACATACATCTGATCTCTATGAGATGAAAGAACAAGACGCGTGCCGAGCAAAGATTATTTTTCCCTTGTGTTGGTACAACTCAGCCCTCGCTTACGCAGCGCTCGAAGTCCTCGGTTAATTTTCTGCGAGCGTTTCACCCCGATTTTATGTCTATAGTTAGTAGGGGGGGGATGTATCAGGAATGGACGTCCACCAGAATATATCTTTGTGTGTCAAGACAAGACGCGAATCTTCCAGTGGCGAGCGCCCCGCCAAGTCCAGGGCCAGCGTGTGGAATCACAAGGGTGCAAAATGAAATCAGCGCGAGGGTCGAGCCGGCCGGCCACCTTTCTCGTGAATTCCGTGGACCGGCTCGGCAGGACAATCAATCCCAAGGTTCTCGCGGTGGCTCACGAAATCGGCCCACGCGCAGTGGCTTATGCCGAGCGGCTTCTCGGCGACGCAGCGCTGACCATGAATCTCTTCGAGGAATCCGCTGCGGCGGTTTCGGAGGCGTTGAAGCGAAAGCCCAGTGACGCCCGTCCCGTGCGGGACCTGTCGGCCTACCTGTACCGCACGTTTCTCCGGAAAGTCAGCCTGGCCAGAGGGAAGCAAGCACGCTTGGAAACGTCCTTGCGAAATAAACCACGGACGCAGTTCCTCGCCCGCCAACCGTCCCAGGTGGAAATCTCGCTGCTGTTCGATGAAGTCATGGCAACCTATGATAAAGTCACGCAGCAGATCGTCTACCGTCGTCTCGAGGGTCTTTCGTGGAAAGAGATCGCGACCGAGTTTAGCATTGCGACCCACGCGGCGGAATCGCGGTATAGCAGAGCGCTGGCCCACGCTAGAAGACTCCTCCATATACGACGACCAAAGACTTGAGGAGGGCTTTCGTCTTTGCCGAGTGCGAGGAGCAAGCCAGCGAAACGCACCACGAAGCCTCTCTCGGAAGAGAATCTGTTGGCGGTCGGACGGAAGCATTTTTCCGAAGACTTTCCAAACCCAGAACGCCAAGGTTGCCCTCCAACAAAGCAGCTCAGGTTGCTAGCCGACGATCCTCGCAAAGCAAAGGAATCCGCACTCAATCATATTGCTTCCTGTTCGCCGTGTTACCGAGACTACAGCCGCTTCCTCCAAGCGCGAAAGAAGGCACTCCGGTCCAAGTCTGCTAGAGCCAAATAACCGGCGTAAATCCCAGCGAACGAACGCCGCTATGTATGTGCTAACGCTACGCAAACGGCGCGCTACGTGGCGAAACCCTTCGCCTGCACCACCGGCGAAATTCACCGCTTGTCATCGCCTATCGACGGCGAAACTCATCGCTTGCAGGTTCTCAAAATTATGCGTTATCGGGCGGATCGTCTGCAGCCTTTGTTCGTAGTTTAAGCTACGGACCTGCACCCAAGGCAGCCCACAACACTTGGCCGAGTAATTCCTTAGCGGCTCGCGGCGCTGCCGCGAGTGGTGCCCGTTCTAGACGGGTGGCGTGGAGGCTTCCCCCGCGCCAATAGCATTGAGAATTCGAGTAGCGGTTTGCTGGATGTACTCCAAGCTCTGCGACAGCAACTTGGCGTCGCCCTCGTAGAGCTGGATGTAGTCTTGTGCTGCTGAGCCAGTCTCAAGACCGATTGCTTGGCAGACGACGAATGCCACGGCCTCGGCTTCCGTCTCACGGCTGCGCTTTGAAGTGCTGGCGCGGCGCTCATCACGGTGCATCAATTCATGTGCGACCTCGTGGGTCAGCGTTGAGAAGTCTTCGGCAGGAGATTGTTCTGGCAACAGCGTGATCTTGCCGCCTGCGGAAGTGCCGCGAGCAGGTGCGATATCCAGCGAGTATTCAAGAAGAATGCCTTGGTCAGTAACGAATTTACCTAGCCGTTCGCGGTATTCGCGGGGATCACCATTGACATTGCCAATTTCAGGAAGCTCTTGACCGTCCGTCTGGCTGATGTCGAACACGTACGCGGCCCGGAATCCGACAGCGGTTGATGATTCATCAGTTTCGGTTTGTTCCACGATTTGCGTCTTCGGTCGAACGATTGGAGCGAGAATCAAAATGCCTTTCTCACCTTTCTTCACGAACCGTCCCAGCTTGTGCCAAGTGTGGAATCCAGCGACGTGCGTAGCAGTTGGGTTCTGCGATGCGATGAGCATTACATTCCTCAGACTGTACCGATGGAATCGGCCAATCGCTGCGAGGTAATTTCTCAGCGTTTCGCTGTGGCCTCTTTCGAGAGCTTGACTGAGTTGCTCGATGGCTTTGCTGACGATCTGTTTGGCTTGCTCGACTTTCATGATTGTTCTCCTGTTTCGGGAGCTTCTTGCCCCCTTCACCAAACAGCGAGGGGGCAAGGTTCCGAAACAGAGAACGGAAGCGAAGGGATTGGTGCGTCGAGGTAGGAACGGGTCGCACGCTGGAGTGATACAGACGTTTCGTGGCGCGAAGCGTGCTAGTGGAGACCGAAGGCTAGGGGGCTTATTCGCCGGCACGCGGCAATCTCACAGCGGCGAAAAGAGGAGAGCGAGACAAGATGTCTGTGAAGTCTGAATCGAGCGAGTCAAGGTCCGAACGTGCGGTATCCGTGAATTGTTCGAACGGTTCGAAGGCTTCGCGGAGCATTGGGGTATATTTCTCTTGGTCGTAGGGTTTTGCTAAGAAGGAACATCTCTGGGCGAGGGGAAAGGAATGTCGCAATGAAGCACAGTGAAATGGCAGCCGCCCTTCGAAAAGCGGCGGCCGATATGCAACTCATCGCGATCATGGACGGCGATTGGGAGATGCCCGACGAATTGGTCTTGTCGTACATCAGGGCCTTCCTAACGGAACCAAGCTTGCGAACCTTGGGTTATCAACGGCAAGTGGAATCCGATCGAAAGGGTTAGGCGGGACGAGAAAAACGCGGGGCAAACGTTTCGTTCTCGCGGGCTAGGTTTGCCCTTTGGGCTTGCGTGCTCGGCGCTGTAAGAGATCCGGTGCAATATCGAAGATTCTCTTCTGTTGCCCTGCGGCGAGCCAGTCGAGACATGTTGCAAGTTTGTCGGTCCAGCAGTCATTGGGAGTGCGCGAAACGGGTTGAAAAATCTCAATGAGGGCGGCATTCGGACTGCGAGGGATCAGCCAATCGCTGATGGTAAAGAGGAAACGATTCCAGTCACGGGTGGACGGATGCATGTTGACAGCCAGAACATCGAACTCGCCGAAACGATACGGGCGCGTGTCTTCGTTCGTTTGGAGGTCAATCCCACCACGTGTCTTCTGGACTTCGACCACGTACATGTCCTTCGGATAGTGACGATTGGCTTCAGACGCTAGCATAGCCTGTTGCGTTTTCATTCGCTGAAGTTTGACCTGAATGCGAACTTCCTTTGGGTTAAGACCGTTCGAGCGGATCAGAAAATCATACGGGCGATCGTCCGTGAATCTGACGGCGTCCCATCCTTTCAAATCCGCCAACGTGTTTCGCTCGAAGATCGCTTCGGCAATGATGCCGCGGACACCTCGCCTCGTGAGATCAGAGGAGCGAGAAATGGCGCTCAGGATAACGTCCGCGCCTACGCCCCATTCTTTCTCCAGAGAATGCTGGGGAAGTCGCGCTTTCAAGTAGTCGAGAAGAGCAGACTGCTCTTCTGTTGAACACTCGCCCACAAGTCGCTTCAGATTTTCGAGAGATTCGGTCATTTGTGAGGCCGGCCAGGCTGCTCAGGTTCGTATGACTTTACCTCGGAGCGCTTCAGAAGGACCTTGCCTCCGATCTTCAGAATATGAAAGCGGCCCTTCTTGATGAGTCGAGAAATAGCCTGACGGGAAACGCGTCGGATGCGGGCAGCCTCCGCCTGAGAAATCCAGTCTTCCGACGAGGAAGTCGGGGTTGAGAAATGGGTTGACAATGTCACCCTATTTCTGCTATCCTTTTTCATTGCAGGGCCTTATTATCATGACATCAACTCTGGCAAATCAGCCAAAGGAACGGCACAATAGCCTCCGAAGAACCATGTCCTCCAGCGCAGCGTCCAAAGCTCGGCGAAAAGAACTGCCAGACTCCCACCCCGCAAGACTGCTGGAAGCGGCTCCCTATTTTCTTTCCGACCGTGGAGCTGCATATTTGGGCGATTCGTTGGAACTGCTCCGGTCTCTTCCCTCGGGAAAGGTAAATCTCGTCGTAACGTCCCCACCGTACGCGCTTCACTTTAAGAAAGAATATGGCAACAAGAACAAGCACGAGTACATCAAGTGGTTTCTACCTTTCGCGCGCGAAATTCACCGCGTTCTCACTGACGACGGTAGCTTTGTTTTGAATATCGGCGGTAGCTACAACCCGGGTACGCCGACCCGATCAATTTACCATTTCAAGCTGCTCATTGCCTTAGTGGAAGAAGCAAACTTTCATTTGGCTCAAGAATGCTTTTGGTACAACCCCGCCAAGATGCCAATGCCCGCCGAATGGGTGACTGTGCGACGCATCCGCATCCGCGATTCAGTTGAATACGTGTGGTGGCTATCTAAAACCCCTTGGCCAAAAGCGTCGAATCTGGCGGTTCTGAAAGAATATAGCGAAGACATGATTCGGCTGAATCGCAACGGCGTCCGTGGCACGGTGCGTCCGTCGGGGCATGTGATTCGCCATTCTTTTGACAAGATCGCAGCCGGGGGTTCCATTCCGGCGAATGTGACAGAGGCCGAATTCGAGGACGTTCCGGAGTGCATGTTAAAGATGGGAAATAACGCGGCCAACGATACGTATACGAAGCGCTGCAAAGAAAATGGGATTAAGATTCATCCCGCCCGTTTCCCCGCCGTGCTGCCTAAGTTTTTTATCAAGCTCCTGACGGAACCGAATGATTTGGTGGTCGATCCATTTGCAGGCTCGAATACCACAGGCGCCGTGGCGGAGAGTCTCGATCGCCGCTGGATCGCGAGCGAAGCGGTCGAGGAATATCTTAAGGCCAGTGCGTTCAGATTTGATGATATCGAAAAGAAGCCAGATGCCGGACAAGTGCTCCTGTTTGAGTAATGCGCCGCGTTACTTCGTTTCGCGATAGATAATCTCAATCACCCTTCCATCTCGTCGGTGATCAACTCGAACGGCACATTGTGAAATGTCAGGCACCGCGTATTGAACAGCTAGCTCCGCTACGGCGTTGGCTAATCCGCGGGCCTTGCGTCGGTCCTCGAACGGATAATCAGCAATTCTCTGAAAAGTGTTGGCACCGCGGGGGCGTGGATTGTAGATCGTGCTACCGGAATTTATTGGTGAGAGTCTTAGATTTGCTCCGTGAAGCTCGAACAGCCGACCCGTATCAACGGTGATGACCGTGTGGGTGCGACCACGATACGCCCGTGCGCGCAATAAGTTTTCGAGCCTGTGTGGGGCCACCCAAAAGAAAACGTGGCGATTTAGCGTTCGGTACCACTGTTCAGGGGTCATTCCGACCAGGCACTCGGCAAGCGCGCGTTCTCGCATTGGCTTCTGATCTCGAATCACGGCCACGCCATACTTGGCGTGACGTATTTCGACGGATTCGGGTCTGTGTTTGCTTTCGAGCGATCGTCTCAATTCGCCTCTGACCTGAAAAAGATCAAGAAGCGCCGTTGTGCTCAGCAAACCGTTCTTCCTGATAGACGGCCAGGACTGGGCTTCCGCCATGTGATAAAGCAGGGGATAGTGGTGAATGAATTCGTCAGCTGTGATTGGCAAGTTGTTACCAGGCCCTCCGATCGATGATGCTCCGAGATTCGAATCGGGTTGAGACTAAGGACACCGGTGCGGACGAAACTCGCTCCAACTCCTCGATGAATTGAATCGTTTCCTCAGTTAGCTGTTCAAAGCGGCTGGCTTCCCTATTTTTCACGGAAATGTAGTCGGCGAACGTAAGAGCAATATCCGTCGGGCCATTGAGCGAAACAGCGCGGCGGAATAAATTCCAGTCAAATTCTCCGACTCGACGCTTGCGATGAGTGGTGGATGTTCGTTCCGTTCGACGCAGTTCGGCTTCAGAAACGCCTGAACGCCTTGAGATTTCCCGCCAAGTTAGGTTACGGGACATCGGGCCTGATGTTCTGGTCCGAGACGGGTCTTGCACTCGAATTGGGTAGGATCTGCATACTATGATGCCTTTCCGTACCCTGCTGGGAGCGACACCTGCCTCAGCGATGCACCCTCCCACGGTCGTGTCACGGGATGTCACGTGAGGGTAATACGCATGATGCAGGCTAAGTCCGGTCCCCTGGGTTCCCTCCAAGAAAATTCGCTGCCCTCGACTAAAGGCACGCTCTAATTGTTCGCGTGATTCCCGCAGAAAGGGCTTCAAAGCCTTTATGTCGCGGGCCAACCTCACAGGAGGAGGTAGGGCTCCTCTCATAACTTTTCGCGCTGTGGCGAACCCACCGCCCTGCCCCGTTGAGCCGATACTTTTAACGAGTGTCTTGCCCTCACGCTTGCGGTCGGCTTCTTCGATGGTCATCGCCTGCGGATCGATTGACAAGCGGGACGCTGAGACACGGCAGTCGGCGATCTCCTTTAGCAATCCTGGAACCCAAAGCACAGCGCCGGGCCCGATTAGCAATTTCGCGGTGCTGCAGCGGGTTCCTGATGGTAGTTGATGGTGCGTGTAGGGTTTTGGGTCCTCGAACACTGTATGACCGGCGTTCGGTCCTCCCACTCGAACTAAAATGTCGTATTCGGGAGCGAGATAGGACGAAATATGGCCTTTACCCTCGCTTCCATATTCCCCTCCAACCAAGACATCTACGAGACGCTGACATTCACGGCCGTAGAGGCCGACGTGGGCTGCGGCCCTCGCTAACACGTCGTCGTTCGTGCAAAGATCCGTTTGAATGACCACGTCTGCAACGTCGGCCAATTCGCCTATGCGTCTCTCGGTCCTACTAGAAGAGAGCTGAGAGTAGGAATGAAATTCCCGGAAGCCTTTCAGCTTTTGTTTGCGGGAATACCGTTGGGCAAGGACATGGGGATTGGCTTCCAAGTGGATATGGAATACGCGAGTTCCGTAGGCGCGCCGGATGGCGTCGATTTGTGCTCTGATGCGGACGGCGTCGATTACGATCAGCGCTTCCGGTTCCAGCTTCTCGACATGGCGCGAAAGCGCTTCGCAAACCCAAGCTCCCTTGGTGCGTCGGTCGAGCGATTCACCGTAGCGCTGCAATGCCCCTCGCTCTAGCTTGACACCCTTAGCGAGGTTCAAGATGATTTCTTTGGTCTTTAGAGATCTTGCGCCGAAGCGATTCTCCAAGTGGCTACACAGAGTAGTTTTTCCAGCGGAAACGCGACCCGATAACAAGACTATCTGTTTCGCCACTGGAAATAGACCTCAAGCCATTAGCCGGCGTAGATTCGAACAAAGGGGCCGCAACCATACTGACCAATCAATCTGAAATAAGGACATTATACAAATGAAGGACCTACTTAATTAACTACTGAGCCGGACTGTTGCTCAGAAGAGAACTGGAATGCACCCTGAGGATGTTGCCGTGGCTCGCTTCCGGGTAAATCGTAAACAAAAACATTCACTCCACGTCGGCACAGGGCTTCGTCGATCAATTCAGAAACGATATTCCAGGACCCTCCAGCTAGCCCGCTGCCAATTCTGGGCATGTGAACCGTCGCGCTCCGCTCGAGAGCAATCTTGGACAGGTGTTGTAGGCAGGATCTTAGCGCGGAATAACGAATTCGCGGCCTGGGTGAAGGCCCGTAACCGTGTTGCGCGATCATGCTCGCTATCGTTATGCGACTGTCAGCCGGCGCGAGATGGACGTTGCCCAGCGATAAGTTTCGCTTATTGTTGTATGCCCATGATCGGAATGCCTGCTGGGCAGGTGGCCACTTCTGTCGTACCACGAGGGAAAAACCACCTCCCCATGTGAACGCAGAATCATTAACAAGCTGTACGAGCAACTGGCTGCCACCACCTCGCGGCGCAGAGGCGTCACCCTTCAGATATGTGATTCCCGCTGCGTTCGCGTTCGCCTGTCGAACCGGTCTCAATAAACCGATGACTCGGGGGAAGGTTTGGTTTGGATATGGGGAGATACCTAAACAATGCACCTTAACCTTCCCGGCGTTCCGCCATTCCTCGATTCCCTTGGCGGTATATCCGATCGCGGTGCATTCGGTGACCGCACTCCCGAGAGGAAGGTGAGTTCCTGGCGTTAGTTCGCCATCCGCCCAAGTTCTGGATCTCAGCGCATAGTCAACGACGTACCGAGGCCGTTCCGACGGGCCAGATCCGACCCGCGACGCACTGTAGGCAACGCACTGTAGGTCTGTAAGTTTTATGAGTCTCAACAACAATGCTTCGGCGGAAACTTCAAATTGTTTGCGAAGACTTATAACGGTATCGATAGAGAGTTGCTCGGCGCTAAGCGCCGGAAAGCTCCCCACCGGCATTGCTAGTTCGGAAGCGGCGATGTTGCAGAGCATCTCCAGCTGCCAGTCATCACCCTTCATCATGTCGTGCGTCAATCGGTGCTGAACGCGCTGGTGGGCATCTGGGAAGAGAGTGTGTGCTATCTCATGGCAGATCGAGTAGTGAATGCGTACTCGCGGCCGATTGGGATTGAATTCCACCACGAAACCTGTCGCGGAAGGTACGGTTCGCGCGTCCGCAATATCTTCTCTTGGAATGACTCGAATTTTCAGCAGGTCGGCCAGAGCAAATGGGTCGTACGGTGGCCCGTTCCAGCCCTGTTCGATGGCGTTCAGGGCCAGGAACCTGGCTTTTTCTGTTACAGCTTGGATCGGGTCAGCGCCGGAATGTTTGATGAGCGAGAGAACGGACGTGTTCGTCCAGTAAGTATGCTTCGGGGCCAAAGCTTCCCTCGTCGGTGCTTGCGAAGCACGCGGAGGAAGTATATATCGCTTTCGCTTTGCGTCCGAGCGTTTTGTGACGCTTGAACCGGTCTATAATGCGGGAATTGAGATGCCATACAGAATGGATTAACTTACGTTTCATATGACAACCTCAAAATAGAGCCCGAGATCGGGCAATCATTCGTTCTCCGACGTATCGGGAAGGTCTAGGTCCACGATATTGTCGGAGGCGTCAGGATCATGATCGTTCGAAGATTTCTGGACTATCTTTGCTTTGTGAGATAATTCCTTTTGCTGGGCCTCAATGCCGTCGACGAGATTCTGGACAAGCTTAATTAGGACAGTAATTTGCTCGGGTGTGAGCGAAATCTCCTGTCCATCGGGAGTTCTTCCGTTTCGGTGAACGAAGTCATGACGGATTTGAACGGCCGCCAGGAGTTCCTTCATGTCCTGCGGTAGCTGCACGCCGAGTGAGTTCCGATACAGCCTGGCGACTTCGCTCAGCCGGTGCCATAACACCCTGGTCAGGTATGCTCTCCCGCGCTTATCGATGCCATCGCTTTCCTTAAATATCGTGCTAAGCGGTATTTTCTGGCGTCGGAAATGGTCGGTTGTCTCGATGTACTTGCGAAATATGACCTTGTCGGAATTCAAACAGGAAATAAAATTATCCAAGAGATACGCTTCCATCGCCATGATGACGCTCACGTACAGCATGCCGCGGAAGTGCCTCTGCTGAGGGGGCGGGACTTCGACCTCAAGCAGAGCTGTCACGTTCGCGATGCTGGTGTTAAACGTTTGCAGGTGTTTCGGGAGCTCGACGCTTGGTTCATAGTCCCATTCGGAGGAATCGTCCGGCGCAATCGAACTGTCTCCGCTCCACTCTGAACATTCGTTCTCAAGCTCGTCGGCAAGTTCCTCAATGAATTCGTAAGGCACGATATCGCTAAACTCATTCTGCAGTTCTTCATTCGCGTCGTATGGACCGCCGTAAATAAACTGATAACCACCTTCTTCGGAGTTGTAGGGACAGCTGTGCACGGGGTCTTCGAATTGACCGTAAAACCAGACCCGCATCACTTCTTTCTGAAGCTCGGGGTCGGCCTTCTTGAGAGCACTCGCCGTGATTGAACCCTCTCCTTTTAGCGCATAGGCGGCCTCGGGGGATGGAAATTCGCCGAAGATGTTTTGTTGTCCCATGAACCTAGTTTGTTTTGTAAAAGCTCATTCCGTAATCGGCATGTTGATAAAATAACGCTTAATAGTACCTGGCTCCAGCGCTTTCAGCCGATCGAACGGCCTGAGCCACCGGTCGAACTGGGAAAGTTCGACGAGGTTTAGGGTCTTCAGCTGAAACCGAACGTAGGTTGAACACGGTTGCTTGCCTCGCGAAGCATTGTCCAACTACGTGATTGCATTCGTCCATCAGGTTTGCACTGGCGCTCTATGCTGCCACTGTTAGACTGCCGTTACCCTCCTTTGTGGGCCATCCTTCGCTGGATTTGTCTTGAAATCTGTCGTCTGATCGTGGCGATTTGAATTTTGTGAAATTCGGAGGGAGTCGTGTTTTCTGAAGAAACGCTAACCGTTACACGTGTGGAACTGTACAGACGCGTCTGGAGCACACCCATGCGCACGCTTGCGAAAGAGTTCGGGCTTTCGGATGTTGGCTTAGCGAAGATTTGCGAGAAACACCAGATTCCCCGCCCGCTAGTGGGCCATTGGGTTCGCGTGCAACTCGGCCAGGAGACCGAACAAACTCCTTTACCCGAGATCGACGATCCCAAACTCGGGATGGTTATGATTGCCGTCCGGCCGAGGGCGGAGGAGGCCCTCACGCAAGACATCGGTCCGGAAGTGCGAGCGATGCTTGTCCCGGCGCCGATTGCCGTCGATGCCGGCAGCGCGATTTCTCACCCGCTCGTCGTTCGAACTCAGAAGTTGCTCAGGCATCCACGCAAAGACGATAGGGGATTGCTCCTTCCCAAAGCGGGGAAGGCCTTACCGCACATCCGAGTATCCGAGGCGGCGCTTCCGAGGGCATTGCGAATCCTCGATGCGCTCTTCCGCGCGCTCGACGATCGCAAGATGGCGATTACGTGGGGCAGTACCGCCGATGCCAATCTATATGTCACGGCGTTAGCGGAAGGCGTCACCTTTTGTATATCGGAATCGGTGGAACGCGTGCCGCATACCGTGACTGCAGAGGAAGAAGCGAGAAAGAAAAGAAGTGTCTACTCTTATTTCCCTCAATGGGACTACAAGCCAACGGGAGAATTGCGCATCGCGATCAGCGGCCTTCCCTATGACAGCAAGATTCGACATACGTGGTCGGACGGAATCATCCAGCGCCTTGAGAACTGTCTGGGAGCCTTCGTGGTGGGACTGCATCTCGCCGCCTTGGCGTTAAAAAGACATAGAGAGGAATGCGAGCGGCGGGACCGCGAATGGGAAGAGGAAAGGAGACGAGCGGAAGCGGAACGGAGATGGCAAGCCGAATTCGACCGCAAGGCCAAAGTCATTTCTGAAGCTGCCGACGCTTGGCAAACGAGCAACCGCATTCGTGATTTCGCGATGGCACTCTCAAAGGCAGGTGAAAGGGAGGAGTGTTCGAAGGATCAAGTGCGCCACATTCGGCGTCTCGCGAAATGGGCCAAAGGTTATGCGCAACGATTAGATCCGATCAATCGGATTGGGGAAACGGTGGCGGAATTCAAAGACTTGGAGGAATTAGAATAAACCGTGGTGGCAGACTCGGTACGGGACGCTAGACTGGGAATTTGTCAGTCGGGGCGCGACAAGGGCCGGCGTGTTCGGCACTGCGCCATCGATTTAGCCGATCAAGAACTTGAGCAACGGAAACAGTAGGAAAGGTCCTATTCCACGGGAGAGATGAAGCCCAGATTCACAAGCCGCAACTCCATGGCCTTTTGGCTGACGCGATATCGTTTCGCAAGCGTGCGTATGGTCTCGGGGATCTCTTTGTCGTTAGGCTCCAGCCTTCGCCAATCCCGCATCAGGATTCGCTCGGGCATCAGCAGTGCTGCGGCAAAGCCGTTGGCCTCAACTTCCTCTCGTTTTGTCGCGTCGGAAGACGTAGCGTCTCTGTAGTCGATTCGAAAGTCTTCGTCGAAGTGGAGTTTCGTCCCCTTGTGGAGGAGATAATGCCCGAGTTCGTGAGCGATGGTGAAGCGTTGTCTATTTTCATGCTGTGAGGAATTCACGGCGATGACGACCGACTCGGCGTTGCGAATCAGGGCTCCGGATACATCCTCAGAACCCGCGGAGAAGCGGACGTCAATGTGAAGAGCGTCTGCAAGTTGCTCGACGGGAACGGGAGCTCGCGTGACGGCGTTTGCCTCAAGTAGTTTTCGGGCTTCTCGTTCGATGTCGTTTCGGCGCATTCAGTAATCCTTTCGGTAGTGTGACATTCATAGTTTCGAGCCATTCGGAGCGACTCACCGACAACCGCTCGGACGGTCGTGGCGTTTCGTAAATTTGCGGTGAAGGGAGAAGATCCTTGAGTTCAACCCCGACCAAGCGAGCGATGCAATACACGCTGTGGAGCTGAACAGGTTGGCGTCCCTTTTCAATGTTAGTGATCGAGGTGCGGGAGAGGCCCAATTCATCCGCCAGGAGTTCCTGGGAGATGCCCTTCTTGCGACGGGCTTCTGCGAGCAGTTGGCCGAATTGACGATAGAAGAGTTGGTTGGCAGCCTTCGCTTTCACGGTCCTCAGTGTCGTTGAACTGCGGACGAATGTCAATCAAGCAAACAGTTTGGGTGCCTGACCTAGCAGATTGTCCCAATACGTAGTTTGCCACAATGACATGTTCTGTGTGTGGAGTTGACATTGACGATTGGTGGGTGCACACTAGATCTGGGATTGCCTTGCAGTTGCGGTCGATCCTAATCAGGGACTCAGGTCCCCAGAACCACCGGAGGCTTCAGACATGACGGAGAAAGAGCACGAGCACTTCATTCACTATGAGCTGGACGGTGAGCCGGAGTCGACCATCGCGAAGGTTCTCACCCCGACGCAGATCCTAGGCGATGCAGGCTTTGATTCGAAGACCAACTACCTGGAGCAGCTGCTCGGTCACGAAATCAAGTCCTACAGGGATGAGCCGAACGTAGAGATCGAGATGAAGGACGGGCTGCGCTTCCTCACCAAGCCGACCGGCCCTATGCCGGTTTCCTGACGTGGCCGTCTTTGGCAAAGAGGCGTTCGCTGCGGGATTGAAGGAACACGGCTATGCTCTCGAGGATCTGGGCAACAACCGTCTGGCCTTCGCCTACACGGTCGTCGGAGGGCGGTTCAAAGGCCAGGTCATCAAGATGGGACTCGAAGTTCCGCCCGATTTCCATGCCACCTGTCCAACGGGTCCGCACATCTCACCGCGGCTGATCCCGATCAACCCAAACGGTGGCCCTAACAATCGTGCAGCCGATAGCCCGTTCGGGGCCGAATGGGAATACTTGAGCCGGCCGTTCGTTGATGGGGCCGACGGATGGAACCGCACGACCAAGGATGTGAAAGCGTACCTGCGGCATCTCCAACGGGTTCTCGAGATCCTATGAACTACAGCGTAGCTCTGACGTCCGCAACACACGAAATCCTGAAGAAGCAGCTTCTCCGTAGCGATGGACAGGAAGATGTTTGTTATGCACTTTGGAGTCCCGGGCAGGGCGCGAACCGTCTGACGGCTCTTGTCTCCGAGCCTATTCTGCCGCTCAAAAACGAGCGCCACGTCCACGGGAATGCTAGCACGACGAGCGAATACCTTTCGCGGGCCACGACTCTTGCGATGGCGAACGGGGCGGGCGTGGCCTTCCTGCACAGTCATCCTTGGCCCGGCTGGCAAGACATGAGTCGCGACGACCGTGAAACCGAGCTCCGTCAGGCAGCCGCGGTCAAAGCGGCAACTGGTTTGCCGCTCATGGGAATGACGCTGGGCACTGATGGTGCGTGGAGCGGGCGCTTATGGGTGAAGACGGCTCCGAAAATGTACGAGCGCCATTGGTGTGAAAGTGTTCGCGTTGTTGGTGAGCACGGGTTGGAAACTACCTTCCATGACAAATTGCTTCCACCACCCGCCTTCCGCGAAGAGCTCCGGCGAACGATCTCGGCTTGGGGTGAGGTGGCGCAACAGAAACTCGCACGGTTGAAGTACGGAATCGTGGGCGTGGGAAGCGTCGGATCGGTCGTAGCCGAGTGTCTGGCGCGTATGGGCGTCGAACGCATCAAGCTCATCGACTACGACCGGGTCGAAATTCACAACCTCGATCGGTTGCTTCATGCGAGCGTCAAAGACGCCTCGGCGAAACGGCTCAAGGTCGATATGATCGCGCGCGCCCTTAAGTACAGTGCCACAGCCGCGAAGCCTGTCTTCGAAAAATATCCGCTCGCCGTCACCGAAGAAGACGGTTTCCGTCAAGCCCTCGACTGCGACATCCTCTTCAGCTGTGTCGATCGTCCTTGGCCCCGCTACGTGCTGAACTACATTGCATATGCCTACCTCATACCGGTCGTCGACGGCGGCATCTTGATCCGCAAGCGGGGCGACCGTTTGCGGAGCGCGAGCTGGAAGAGTCACGTCGTGTATCCGGGCAAACGCTGCTTGGCGTGTGTCAGACAGTACGATCCGGATTTGGTCAATGTCGAAAGACAAGGCCAGCTCGACGATCCGACTTACATCGAAAATTTGCCGGTCGATCACACCCTGCGAAGGAATGAGAACGTTTTCCCGTTCAGCACGCATCTGGCTTCGTCGCTCGTCCTGCACGCCCTGCACGTGGCTCTCAACCCAGTCGGTATCGCCGATGTCGGGGATCAGACATATCACTTTGTGGACGGCACCCTCGATTCGGATCGGGGAACGATCTGCCACGAGAACTGCTTTTTCCCTCCCATTGTTGGGAAGGGAGATCTAGTGGGCCTCCCCATTACGGGTGTGGATGTGGGCGCAGCGAAGGTCCGCGCGCTCAGCAAGCAGAAAAGAAAAAAGAGCGCGGTATCGTGACGGGCTCGTCGAAGAAGGAGACCGACCATGTCGATTCGAATCACGTGCATCAAAAAAAGCGGCGGCCGTCATTTTGACCCGCACCACGCGATTTCAGAGTTGGGTTGGATCAACGAACAAACACGCGAAACAGGAACGAATTCGCGGCTAGAAGTCTATGATTGGATCAAGAATCAGAATGGCGTGGCGTACGTCCGCGACTCACGGGGAAATCAAGCTAGGGTAGGCACCCGCGAACACGCAAACGGCGTCAAATTCGTGCAAACACACGCAGATCGCGTTTGGACGGATAATTTGCTCGCGCTGCCGGAGTGCAGGTAGCTTTCCGAAGCGACTAACTCTAGATCATTGCTGCAATCGAGTGAGCGGTCACCAAGCCGGAAGAGACTTGGGACAAGCTAGTGCAAATGATGGAACAGAGCGGACCAAACCCGGACGGCAAGAAGTCCACAGAATAAGATTCAGTGGCTTCGGCCTAATCGTCTGGTAATGTCGGGCCGGTGCCGTGTGCAAGCTCGTTTCGTCGCGGAATCAAGAAAGTATTCGATCTATTTCGAGCGCTTCGGCTGGAGTCTCGGGGATCAGAATTTCGAATTGCCTCCGGGATCCCGCGGTCCAAAGACTACAGCGTGGACGATGCTGTTCGGAGCGAGCAAATCGACTCAGCCTCGCAAATACCGGCCACGTCGTGCTAACGTTTCGGTCTACGAAACCATGAAGAGCCGCCTGAAGTGGGATACGCTTCTTGCCGAGAAACGTCTGCGCGAGCTGCTTGGCGGATCGAAGTCGACGAAGGTAGCAGGAGAATCACGGAGCGAATATGAACGCGATAGAGACCGAACGGTCTACTCGTCTCCCGTTCGGCGGTTGATTCGGAAGACGCAAGTGTTTCCCCTCGATCCTAGCGATTTCATTCGGACGCGGCTGATGCATTCCGTGGAAGTGTCGACAGTCGCCGAGGGTCTCACGACCCAGGCCGTTCGCGACGTCATCAAGAACCGGGAAAAGCTTTCCCAGGAGCAGCTGGAGGCGATCTCGAAGGTCGCCGAGACGTGCGGCCTCCTTCATGATCTCGGTAATCCTCCGTTTGGCCATGCGGGCGAACTCGCCATCGCCTCTTGGTTCGAATGCACGGAGAATGGCAGGAAGACTATCGCGGATCTGGGCGGCGCGAAACGGCAGAAGGCTCAGGACTTCCTGAAGTTTGAGGGAAATGCGCAGACACTACGCATTGTGACAAACACGCATCTTCTCTCGCATTCCTATGGGCTCAATCTCACGTGTGCGGCCATCTCCGCCGTACGCAAGTATGTGGCCCCTTCGCACAAGGCGGACAAGGATTCGAAATGGCATGAGATGAAAAAGCCGGGCTATTTCGTGTCGGAAGAAAAACTCCTTGAGAAAGTCAGCAAGTTGACTGGCACAGAGGGCTGCAGGCACCCGATAACGTTCCTTGTCGAAGCGGCTGACGACATCGTCTACAGCGTTGTTGACCTGGAGGATTCCGTCAAGAAGGGACTGTTGCGTTCGGGGGATTTGATCGAGGAACTCATGCAGCGGTGCGGCGGCTCCTCGGTGCTGAAGGAAACTCTCGAACGTACGGACAAGCAAATGGAGAATGCTCCCAAGACGCTAGAGCCCTCCGAGTATCCCCAGGCGTTTCGCGTTAATGCAATCAGTGCGATGGTACGCGCGGTAGTCGAGGTATTCGACAGGCACTACGATGAAATCATGAACGGGAGCTATCACGACGAGCTAATATATGACAAGGACTGTAGAGCAAGTAGTTTTGTTAACGCGTGCAAAGAGTTGCTCCGAGATCGCGTGTTTTGCAATGACGAGGTTCTCCGTCTCGAGTTGCGAGGCCGACAGGTCATTCACGACCTGATGAAACTTTTTTGGGAAGGAGCGGAAACCTACCTCAAGGATCGGAAAACACATACAAAAACCTACGGGGGAAAGTTGTATCTTTTGATTTCAGGAAACTATCGAGAGCTGTTTGAACAACGACTCAAGGCTGGTGAGGACCAAGTGTATTGTGCCGTGCAGTTGGTTACAGACTATATTGCGGGCATGACTGACGGCTTTGCCTGCAAACTACACCAGGATCTAATGAATGGCTGAAGTCACTACCCACGAGCTTCAAACGAAAGTTGGGGAGTTCCTGGCGCCGAAGCCACAGCGACTCCTGACAGATGCCGTGCGGGACTCTGCTGTCGAAGTACTGACTCGCACGGTCCGCAAGGGGTGGCGGACCTATCTCGTAGGCGGCTTTCTGCGCGATGTTGTGGTACATCCGCATGGCCGTTGGCCAAGAGACTTCGATGTGATTGTGGAAGGTTGTTCCTGGGATGAACTCAGGCGCCTGTTTATTGACATCATTGCGGGACACAACAGATTTGGCGGGTTGACGCTGCGGCGATGGATGCAGGACGAATACGACGGGGCAGCACAAGAGTTGGATTTCGACGTCTGGCGATTGGAAGACACCTGGGCAGTTCGGCACTTTGCGTTGCCACACAGGATTGAAGCCTTTGTTCGGACCCCATTTCTGAATATCGATTCCATCGCCATGTCGATAGGGCCGGGGGATGACTACCTAAATGTTTTTGAGCACGGATTCTTCGATGCGTTGAAGAGAAGGTCTGTCGAGGTCAATGAGCCGAGCAACCCGTATCCCGTACTCTGTGCGGTCAGGGGGTTGATTATGGCGGCGACTCTAAACTTCGTTGTTGGTCCGAAGTTAGCCACTTTTGTCTATGAACTTGCGGCAAGTGTTGCGGTCGAAGAGTTTGTTGCAGCCCAGATCGAGCACTACCATCACTTAAGATCGTCGCGGGAGCAACTCGAGCAGTGGATTCTCGATGTTCGGACACAACTTGAAGCGGGGCAGGAGCACGTTCGCTTGACGACGAACAGAGTCAAGCAGAGGACTTTCGAGACTGAAAGGACCGGATAGGCATAAAGGCAGCGAGACCCGCTAGACGGCTCGGCTGCAATAGCAAACCGCACACGCGCGACACCGGTAAGACTTTAGAATTTCAGACATTCCGGCTCGGGACCACGAGGTGGGTGGTTAAAATTCACTCGCACCGAGCATGCATTTCAATCAGATATCCAAGCGTCCTGGGGTCTCGCTTACACCGTTGTGGTCGGAATTGACGTGGTCGACGGTCCGCTCCCAGAAGAAGAACACGTCGCCAAACTCCGGGTCTGCGTCCTGCCCTTGATACGGACAGAGCATCGCCTCGATGCGCCCCTTGGCGCTCGAAGCGTTCGGCAGGCTTTCGAAACCTGTGCGGATGCGGATGCTACCTTCCCGCGCTGTGTACACAATCGAGCTTGGGTCAAATGACTTATTAAATCGAATTGTGTATTCGTTCTCTGGGCTAGCGGGCGAGAGATGCACGGATTGCCGGCGGTACTTGCGCTCTGCGGGTTTCGGGGGCGTGCCTATAGCTTCGGTGAAGAGAGACATCGTCGTGGTTTGCGCTAGCCGTCTCTCCTCCTCCCTTGTGTGGCGATACCGCAGCAAGCCTGCAACGGCGATACCCGGGTGGGACGTCGCCAACCGATAGACCGTGGCCTCGAAAGAGGTGCCGAAATAGGAAGCCAGGCTCGCAACCGATGCCAGGCCGAATCGCCCGTTCGCCTGACGCTGAAATTCGTCGACGGGCATGACCAGTTCGGAGGCGCCCAGGTGGCACAAAAGCTCGAGCTCGTTCGCCTCGCGTGAGCCCGGACTGGTGACGGACCGGAAGCGCGCGCCGCTTCGGCTATTGGGAAAAAAGGTGTGCACAATTTCGTGCGCGATGGTGAAAACGATCCGCGCGTTGGGGCGGTCCGGATTGTAGAGGACCCTCCATCCCGACTCGGTTGGATAGAGCACCGCATCGCGACTCTCCGAACGAGCAAGGTCTGCGGGCATGGGTGCGATCTTGATCCCGTTCAATGATGCGATAATTTTCAATCTCGTCAGCGCGTCGTTCGGCCAGCCGGGAAAGTCCCTGGCTCTTTCCACCAAGGATCGCGCGGTACTGACGATCTTCCAGCGGGGATCGATCAGCTCGCCACTCTGCCGGCACAGCGAGATAATGTCCGGATCCGAGTAGCGCCTGCCGGCGATGCGTAGCGTTTCCATTTCTATTTTTGATGGTTCCGTTCCCCCGCCATCCGTATGGCCTGGAGCACGAACCGCCAACCCTCTTTGTCCCTGGGCCGGTTCCCTCGAAAGTTCACTTGGGCCAACGTCTCAACATCGTCTTCGGAAAGTGGCTCTCTCGTGAGAGCAAGCTCTTGCTGCAGCTCCGCAAGGCCCGGCGGTAAATCTTCCGCAGGGCGACGTTTCGAGCGCCGTTCCTTGGGAATCGCCTCCCGCAAAAGATCATCGAGTGTGACGTCCAGAGCCTCGGCAATGTTGAACACGTACTGGATATTCGGTTTACCGGCAACGCCGTTCTCAAGGTCAGAGAGATAGGCTTTCGGCACTCCGGATTTTTCCGCCAAGTCCGCCAAGGACCACCCTTTCCCCTGTCGCAGAAACCGGATCCGCGCGCCGAACTTCGTTAGGTCGATTTGTCTGTCGCTCAACAAATAACCAACCAGTTGTATAAAAGTGTTGACAAGTCGATTTCCTCCGTCGGATAATCGCAACGCATCGTATTTTGGTGGATGATACCTATCCGTCGAGCAAGTGACAAGCGAAAAGGAGGGACGAATGGCGAAGAAGCACAAAGTGCAGTTCAACGCTCACCGGGTCGTCAAGGAAGAGGTGCCAGTCCGGTTCAAGACTCGCGGCGGCGAAAAGGTCTCGTTTGACGCACGGAAGAAGGTCAAAGAGCCGGTCCGGGTAAAGTTCCTGGCCAGGGACTAGCGCTACAGAGTCGTCGAGAAGGAACGGTAGTTCACGGAGGAACCTCACATGTTCATGAAGCTCACAGTTTTGTTCGCTCTACTTTCGGTGGCGTTCGTCGCTCAGGGGCAAAGCTTGAAGGTTGTCACACAGCACTACAAACCAGGTGACACTCTGCGCTATCGGGTCGAGTTCAATGGGGATACCAAATTCGACGGAGTTAGCCTCGGGTTCTATATTCAGGGGAATTCCCGGCCTGATCAACCTGGGCTGAACGGTTACTTTGCCCTCGCGCACATGACCAAGGTAAGGACGGGCGTCTACGATTTGGACGGAACCATTCCTCCCAATGCCCCTGATGGAACATACGAGATCCGGTGGGTCAACGCCGCGCTCGGACCGGCATCGAAGCAGTACGATGCGACGGGGCTAAAGATCACAATTCAAGTGGACAACGACGCGAAGTACGACTTTCCGCCGCTGAAGTCGATCACTCCCGAATGATCGCAATATAGCGAGCCGCTTTCGCCACTCGGGCGCATAATCAAAGCATTTCCGCCTCTCTCACCTACCGGTGATTGCGGAAACTTCCTAAAGGTAGGGGTTCCGAGCAAAGTTCGAAATTGCTGGGGCGATGTGAAGCCGCAAATCGCTTGGGGCGGTCGTGGACAGCAGATTTCTCTTGACATTAGGACAAAAAAGGACAGAATAGGTCCCATAAAAGGAGGCCCTAAAGATGGCTTCACAATCCGCCCAGGCATCAGCGTTCTCGAAATTGCCGTCTCATCTCAACTTTAACGATAAGAGCTGCCCGACGTGCGGTCAAGAAATTCCGCCCGACAAGCTGGAAGAGATCGGCGGAAAGATTGCCGCGAGGGAGCGTGAGCAAACGCTTGCGATCACTGTTCAGCTCGAGAAGCAGTACACGATCGAGAAAGCGCGAGCCGAGACCAAGGCGAAGGCAGACTTGGAATCGGAACGGCAGCAGGGCGCCATACGTGAAACGCGCGCGCGCGACGAGGCTCAAAAAGCTGCGGACAAGTTGATTAGTGAGAAACTCGCTGAAGCTGAACGAAACCGCGCTGACCTTGTGGCGGGGTGGCAGCAACGGTTAGTAGCGGCTGAAACAGGCCAGAAATCGGCCGAGCAAATGTGGGCGAATCTGCAGGGAGAGATGAATGAACTGCGGGCAAGCAGTGCCAATGCGCTTGAGGCCGTAAAGGTTCAAGCAAAGGAACGCGAGATAGAGATAAGAAATGAAGCCTCACACACCGCGCAATCAGCGGCAGGCCAGCGTATAGCGGAGATCGAGGCGTTGCAGCGTGAATCTGAGCTCAAGTTGAAGGCGCGGATCGACGAAGCAGAAACGTGCAAGATCACAGCCGAGAAGAAGGAGACCGCGCTAGCGCTGCAACTTGGCGAGTTGCGATCGGCCAAGGAGGCTGAAGTTCAAAAAGTAAGAGAAGAAGCGGCCACCGAGCTTTCGCGCGCCCGGCAATTCGCTACGGAAGAAGCCGAGGTTCGCTATCGTGACGTGCTGGCGGTCCATGAGAACGCCGTGGCCGAGGCCAACGCGAAGGCGCGCGAGGCCGAGACGAAAGTATCGACGCTCGTCGATCAGCATGCCTCAGCAATGGAAACAGGTTTGAACGAGCAGCGTGCGATATTGGAGAAAGCTCGGGAAGACGCGGTCAACGCGGAGAAAGCAAGAGCATTCGAAGAGAGCCAGAAGCTTTCGAATAAAGTGGCCGACTTGCAACGGGCTCTGGAGAACAAGACAGCCGAAGAGCTCGGCGAAGGCGCGGAAATCGATTTGTTCGAGGCATTAAAGAAGGAATTCCCTGAGGATAACATTCAACGCAGCCCGAAGGGCACCGCAGGGGCTGACATTCTCCATGTCGTGATGCTCTCCGGTGAGAAGTGCGGAACGATCATTTACGATTCGAAGAACCATAATCAGTTTCGGAACGAGCATGTCACCAAGCTTAGAGCTGACCAACTGGCTGCCGAAGCCGAACATGCAATTCTTTCAACGCGCAAATTCCCGCAAGGCACTCGGCAGCTTCACGTTCAAGACGGCGTGCTGCTGGCCAACCCGGCCCGAGTTGTACTGGTTGCGACGATTATCCGGCAACACTTGCGACAACTCCATACGCAGCGCGTAAGCGACATCGAGCGCGAAAGTAAGGCAGCCGCCCTCTACGATTTTATTGTTTCAGAGCGATGCTCGTCGGTGCTCGCGCGCATCGATGAACGGGCAGAGGATCTTCTGAGCGAACAGGTGAAGGAAGTGAAGTGGCATGAAAATGCGTGGAGAAGGCGAGGAGAGGGTATTCGGGCGATTCAGAAGGCCAAGGCTGACCTTGAAAGCCAGGTCAACCTGATAATCGGAACGGCGGGAGGCAGCGCTGCCGCATAGGGAGTTCTGAGCATGATCACTCGTATGCCGACGAAGGATCATTCAAAGCCCGTCGAATTGCAAGAGCGTCGACTCGATCGGACCGTATTGCGGACGTATCGCACCACGGTCGATCTAGATGAAGTCGTTCCGAACCCAAACCAACCGCGACTTGGCCCGAAAGAGGACGACGAACTTCAACGGCAGATCGAAGCAAACGAGGGGATATTCGAACCCCTCCTGGTCGAACCACATCCTGAATTGCCTGGGAAGTACTTAATCATTGATGGTGACCGGCGGTGGACGAATTCTCGGATTCTCGTCGAACAGGGGCGGGAACAATATCGTCACATTCCAGTGGAGATCACCGACAGGACGCTGTCAGACGACGAGAGGCTCCGTGTTTGGATATATATCCATCGTCAGCGAAAAGAGTGGGACGCCCGGGAAAAGGAGATGGTCGCCTACCGTCTGGTTGACTTGGTAGGGCGACCTAGCGCCGCCAACATCTTGGGCATCACTGTCCGTGAACTCGATAAGCTCGTCGAGGTCTATCAGATCTCAGAGAGGTTTGAGTCTCTCCGTGACCCTAGTGCCGCTATTACTTGGGCGCGTGAACTCATGGGCGTAAGCAAGAAACTTCTGGTTCCGACGGTGATCGACGCCGTGGTCAAGAAGGTGAACGAAAAACGCATCACGAACTCTAAGGACCTGCGGAAACTCAGGACGATCCTTCCTGATCCCGTGGCCCGGGCCCAGTTTCTAAGCGATTCTGGCGACCTTGAATCCGCTCAACTCCGAATTCGTCACGCGGAGAAAAGACGCGACGATGAACCCCTAAGTGAATTGGCGGCTGCCGTTGAAGCAATGAAAGCCGTGCCTTGGACAACTTTACAAGAGCTAAAAGGGGACGAAACGGTCTTAAAAAAACTGGATGAAGCCGAGAGTTTGTTGCAGTCACTTCGGAAGGCGCTAAAGTCCGAATAATTCGATTGTGCACGGACTGTGCAATAATCCAACGTTTTCATGCCATTGGGGTTAGCGTTGAGCGAAAAGCAGGTTCCCCGATTTGTTGGAAACGTTAGTAGTTGGCAGTAATGGATGGAACGGATGGAATCGAGTCCGATGCTTTGCAAGCAGGTGCGCTCCTAAGTGGTCTTCTAATCCCCATTCTTTCTTTCCGAGAGATTGCTTTCTCGCCTGCTGCCGTGGGTGCAGGTGTGGGTGCAACTAAGGAAGGGAAAATGGCTCCCAATTTCCATAAGCGACACCAGGTAGGGCAGTTAGATTTTCGATCATTTCGGCTGTTAACCGAAGGGTTGCTAGTTCGAATCTAGCCCGGGGAGCCATTCTTCATTTCTCACCCGGTGGAATATCAGGATGATCCGTGTCGCACGATTACTCCGGTCCCGATTGGGGGTTCTCCATTGGGACGCCGCACAACGGCTGACGGTTGAGTCGTACCAGAAATAGGCCGCGCGCGGAGGCGGCATGGACGTTCGTCGGCAGACGATGGTAAGCTTCCCGTCCTCAAATTCACATAAGAGACGAGGACGGTGTTTCTAAGAACGAGACTCCGCCCGCGCCGCAAGGATGATGTCCGATGGAGCAAGATCCGGTCAGCGCGCCCGAAGCAGCAAGTGGTGCGCGTGGCGTCGCGCAGCCGGTGGCGGCGCCGCTCACCCGCGCCGCGAACTTTCTGGTCGCGACACTAAATCCGGGCCTTGAGAATCGCGCGGCTGTACGTTCGTTCTGCGGAGACCTTGCCGCGCTGTTGCGCGCGGTGGAATTTCGCGATCTTGAGGGGGGCCTATCCTGCGTCGTCGGGTTTGGAGCCGCCGCATGGGACCGGCTCTTCGGGCCGCCGCGGCCGGCAGAGCTTCATCCGTTCCGCGAGATTCGTGCTGGAGCGCGCCATGCGGTTTCCACGCCGGGCGACTTGCTGTTCCACATCCGCGCGAAGCGCATGGATCTTTGTTTCGAGGTCGCGACGCAAATCATGGGGCGTATCGGAGATGCCGTGACGCCCGTGGACGAAGTGCAGGGTTTTCGATACTTCGACGAGCGCGATCTCTTAGGGTTCGTCGATGGGACAGAGAATCCGAGGGGCGAGGCGGCAGTCGAGGCAGTGCTGATCGGTGAGGAGGATGCCGCGTTCGACCGCGGCAGCTACGTGATCGTGCAGAAATATCTCCACGATCTCAACGGATGGAATGCACTGCCCACGGAGGCGCAGGAGCGCATCATCGGCCGCACGAAGCTATCGGACATCGAATTGGATGATTCCGTCAAGCCGACTTCAGCGCACAACGCGCTCACGACGATCGTCAAGGACGGGAAAGAGATCAAGATCCTGCGCGACAACATGCCCTTCGGCCGGCCCGGGTACGGTGAATTTGGGACCTATTTCATCGGCTACAGCCGTTCGCCCCGCACGATCGAGCAGATGCTTGAGAACATGTTCGTCGGCCAGCCGCCCGGCAACTACGACCGAATCCTCGACTTCAGCCGCGCCGTCACCGGAAGCCTGTTCTTTGTGCCGTCCGCGACATTTTTGGATAGCGTGACCGAAGACGAGCCTGCGGATGAGGCGCTCTCCGCCGCGCCGGCCGCGGCCCAACCGGCTCCATCTGGACGGTCGCAGCACGATGGTTCGCTCGGGATCGGTTCCCTCAAAGGAGACACCTCACATGAATAATCTCCATCGCGAGCTTGCCCCCATTTCCGATGCGGCGTGGGCGCAGATCGAAGAGGAAACATCGCGCACGGTCAAGCGCTACCTCGCCGGACGCCGCGTCGTCGATGTGCAGGCGCCGGGGGGCACAAGTCTCTCCGCCGTCGGCACCGGCCACCTGCGGACGATCGCGGCTCCAAAGGAGGGCATCCTGGCGAGGCAGCGCGAGGCGAAGGCGCTGGTCGAGCTGCGTGTCCCGTTCGACCTGGATCGCCAGATGATCGACGATGTCGATCGCGGCGCAAATGACTCGGACTGGCAACCGGCGAAGGATGCCGCGCGCCAGATAGCTTTTGCCGAGGACGGCGCCGTTTTCGAGGGCTATGCTGCTGCCGGCATCGTGGGCATCCGTCAGGGGACTAGCAATCCGAAGATGACGCTCCCTGCCGATGTGCGCGCGTATCCCGAAGCCATTGCTCAGGGCTTGAGTCAGTTGCGGCTCGTCGGCGTCAATGGCCCTTACTCGGTGCTGCTCGGCGCCGATGCCTACACTGCACTCGCCGAAACCAGTGACTATGGATACCCGGTGCTGGAGCACGTCAAGCGGCTCGTGAAAGATGAAATCATTTGGGCACCTGCCATCGCCGGAGCTTTCGTGCTTACCACCCGTGGCGGCGACTTCGACCTGCGCATTGGCCAGGATGTCTCCATCGGCTATCTCAGCCACACCGATGCCGCAGTTCGCCTGTACCTCCAGGAGACGTTTACTTTCCTGCTGCTCACCGCCGAGGCCGCCGTCGCGCTGAGTCCTCCTGCGAAGGCGCAGTCGTCCTGACGCGGAGGATGTCCCTGGGCAGAGGGAAGGCGTTGTCGAGACAAAGGTTTTACGTCAAGGAACAACGGAATCTGATGCGCTGGAATTCAAATTGAGCCACCATCCGATCACAAGGTTTCAATATCAAGGATGACTGAGCGCGAAGGCGTTCTGAAGATTTTGATGGAGGAAATGATGTCACGAAAATCGCGAATGCTCGCGGGAATTCTTCCGGTCGTTCTTCCCACAGATTGTCTGTCCAGGGTTGGAACTGTTAGGATCATTTGCGCTGAAGAGAATCCTTCTGCTACGTTTCGAATTTAAGAGGGTTCCGGAGATTGCGCGACCAATTATCCGTTGTTGCATCGAATGCGAAAGCTAGACCCGCCCCCTTATAGCATCCGCGAGCATCAGAGAAGGGCGAAGGAGATATCCAATGTCAGCTTTAGTTGGACGCCGCGCTGACCCGGGGCCGCGCGTCGGGTGCCTGTCAATTGCCTTGGGACGGTTTTCATCGGCTCGGCATACGCACGGGTATTTGGCCCTCCCACTGTTGACTGCTGCAGGGCTCCTGTTGTTTGGGGGGTGCCAAAGCAAACAGGCGGCCGCTCCGTCAGCAACTGATGTTGAGGTCGTGGATGTCCTGCAAAAGGATGTTCCGATTTATGGCGAGTGGATCGGCACGCTCGACGGACTCACAAATGCCGATGTCAGGGCGCAGGTCACGGGCTATCTATTGCGGCAGGGATACCAGGAAGGCGCGTTCGTCAAAAAAGGC
>Ga0307479_10000483_pt1 | contig 35513 bp, 31 predicted proteins | sample atmos_gasesECM4C_FD_203743 | JGI IMG/M metagenome (GOLD analysis project Ga0307479, IMG submission 203743) | Hardwood forest soil microbial communities from Morgan-Monroe State Forest, Indiana, United States - atmos_gasesECM4C_515 | ecosystem: Environmental > Terrestrial > Soil > Temperate...
GCGCGCCGGCCGGACTGTTCCTCGCCAACGTCGCGGTGCTGTTCTTTAGCTGGTACTCGGGCGATCAGTTCCTGAACTGGGGCTGGCGCATCCCATTCCTCATCAGCATTGTCATGGTGGCCGTGGGGCTGTGGATCCGTCTCGGCATCCTTGAGACCCCGGTGTTCCAGCGCATCCTCGCCGAGAACAAGGTCGAGCGCGCGCCGACGATCGAAGTGCTCAAGCGTCAGCCGCGCGAAATCATCCTGTCCGCACTGTTGCGAATGGCCGAGCAGACCCCCGGATACATTTTCAACGCCTTCGTGCTCACCTACGGCACGCTGGTGTTGGGGGCCTCCCGCGATCTGCTGCTCACGGGACTGGTCGCCATGACCGCGCTCGGCTTCATCACGGCCCCGATTGCCGGCGCACTGTCGGATCGCATCGGCCGCAGGAAGGTCTACATTGCCGGATGCGTGTTCGTTGCCGCGTTCACGTTCGTCTATTTCGCGCTGCTGGACACGAAGGTACCGGAACTCATTTTCCTCGCCGTGGCGCTCTCGTTCATTCCGGTGATGACAATGTACGGCCCGCAAGCCGCGCTGATCGCGGAGGCGTTCACGCCGCGGCTGCGCTACAGCGGTGCCTCTATCGGCTATCAGCTAGCCTCGATCATTGCAGGCGGACCAGCGCCGTTCGTCGCCACCTGGCTGTTCTCGACCTATCATTCCGCGCTCCCGATCGCCCTCTACGTCTGTGTCTGCGCGGCGATCAGCATCTGCGCGGCGTTGCTACTCCCCGACCAAACCAATAAGGACATTGCGCACGAGGTGAACTACGGCAATGCGTGAAGCGTCCCGGGCGCCTGGCCACGCTGGCGCGGACGTCAACGGTCTCGGCGAGTGCTGGGTGGTCAAACAGAGGGGGCGCCATGGTGGACAATCTTCAAGCTGGCCCAAGCGCGCGACAAATTCCGCGTTCGAATTGTCGATAGGCCCTAAGGGCCTGTCGGTCGGCGAAGGGGAGGATCTGCATCATGATCACGCCGGCGATCCGCATCGTCGGGTCGATCCAGTAATATGTATTGAACAGACCGGCCCATGTGAGGCTGCCCGCCTTGCGGCCGCCGGGGACAGGATCGACATTGATCATGTGTCCAAATCCCCATTGCAGCCGAACGCCGGGAAAAAAATTGACATCGTTCGATAGCGCCGGGTTTGTCGTCTTGAGGATCCCCACTTCGAGGTTGCCGATCTGGTTTGCGGACATCAAGGCAACGGTCTCGGGCCGAAGGATACTTGTCTCGCGGAGGCTTCCGCCATTCAACAGCGCCTGCAGCAGGGTCAGATAGTCCGGCGCTGTGGAATAGATGCCGCCTCCGCCGGAAAACACTTTCGGAACATCCGGCTTTTCCAGCGGTTGCGGAAGAAGTTTTCCGTTCGCGTCCCTCACATGCAGGTTGGCCTGACGCGCGCGCTGTTTCGCCGTGAGCGAGAAGGAGGTGTCGTTCATTCCTAGGGGGCCGGTGATGTGGTCGTTGAAATAGCGATCCAGGCTCTGCCCGCCGGTGATTTCCACCATCCGGCCGACCCGGTCCAGACTGCCGCCATAGGCCCACCTCGAACCAGGCTCGAACATCAGCGGCATGCGCGGCAAGGCCGAATTGCTGCCGGCAACCTTGAGATAGCGAACGACAGTCGGATCCCAAAGCGGATAGCTCAACCCGGACGTGTGCGTCAGCAGGTTGCGCAGCGTTATGGGCTTTTGCGCCGGGCGCAGTTGCGGAACCCCATTCGCATCGAAACCGGTGAGAACCTGCGCCGAGGCGAGCGCCGGATCGATATTGCCGGCCGGCTCGTCCAGCTTCAGATTGCCGCGCTCCACGAGTTGCAGCGCGGCGACCGACGTCAGCAGTTTGACCATTGAGGCGACGCGGAAGACCGTGTCGGTCGACATGCGTGACGCCGCGGCCAGGTCGCGGAAGCCGAACGCGCCTTCATAGATCACCGATTGTTCGTTCGCGGCCATCGCGACAATGCCGGGTATTTCCCTGGCGCTGACCCTTGCCCGCAAGGCTCTGTCGATTTTCTCAACGCGGGCCGGCTTATTGAGAGACGCGGCGATGCCGGTCATCGGTGCGGCCGGAATCATGCTTGAGGATGCAAGAGCCGCCGTCCGCACCAGCGCATCACGTCGGGTGATCGGCCCTGTCATTTGCGTCTTCAAGATGAGACCGCTTGCACTCCCGAGGGGGTACGGCGAGCGCTGATAGAAACATCTATAAAGCCGGTACAAATCGGCGTGCCGGCTGCACGAATGCTACCACTGGAAGCTAACACCGATCAACCGCACAAGCCTTTGTGCATTGCGTAGTGTTGGAGTTGCGTAGACGGCGTCAAGGCCGGCCGATCAAGGTCGACCGCCCCTAACTAAATCGTCCGACGGCCCGACAAGATCCGCCTTCGCACCCGACCTTGCCTCGACCGGCAATCGATCTATTGTCGTTCCAAGGCACCACGGGAAGGCGCAACATTCCTGCCCGCCCGACATTGAGGAAACGCCATGGAGCTCCCTCGTCGAGCTTTTCTGCATCTGGCAGCCGGCGCTGCCGCACTCCCGGTCGCATCGCGGATCGCGGGCGCGCAAGACCATGCGACATCACAGCCGCCGTCGGAGCAGCCCGTGCGCCCGCTCGCGGAAAGGCTTGCGGCCTATGCCGATGGTTTGCGCTACGAGGATATCGACGCCGCGACCATCGAACGGGTGAAAACGCACGTCATCGATACCATCGGATGCGGAATCGGCGCCTTCGACGAGAGGCCGGTCGGCGTTTGCCGCGACGTCGCGCTGGCGGTCGGCGGTAGCGCCACCATCATCGGCACCAACAGGCGCACGACGCCCGACCTGGCGTCCTTCGCCAATGGCGCCGCTTTCCGCTACTTCGACTTCAATGACACCTATGTCGGACGCTTTGCCGTTCATCCGAGCGATCATATTGCGGCGTGCCTTGCAGTGGCGGAGGCCGAGCGGGCAAGCGCGCAGGAGCTGATCACCTCGATTGTAGTCGCCTACGAGATAAACTGCCGGTTGGTCGACGCCCTCGACATCGCGACGCGCGGCTGGGATCCGACGGTCATGTCGCTTCCCGCCGTGGCGCTCGCCGCAGGCAAGCTCATGAAACTCCGGCCCGACCAATTGACGCAAGCGGTCAATCTCGCCGTCAATGACCACATTCCGCTGGCCCAGACCCGCGTGCAGACGCTGTCGGACTGGAAGGGGCTCGCAGACGCCGAAGCCGCGCGCAATGCGGTATTCGCCACAGGTCTGGCACGTGGCGGCCTGACCGGCCCGGCTCCCATTTTCGAGGGACAATCCGGCTTCTTCAAGCAGGTGTCCGGGCCGGGGAATCTCGACCCGGACAGCTTTGGCCGGCGAGGCGTCCCGTTCCGGATACTTCAGTGCGCCATCAAACCTTATCCCGCGGTGATCTACACGCAGACGGCAATCGTGGCCGGAATCGAGGTCGCCAGGGAAGTGGGATCGCTCGATCGCATCGCCGGAATTGAGATCGCAACGACGGCCCGGGGTTATCAACGCACCGGCGGCGAACCCGAAAAATGGTCGCCGAAAACCAGGGAGACGGCCGACCATAGCCTGCCCTACATCACGGCGCGGGCGATGTTCGACGGCGACATCACCAATGAAAGCTTCGCGCCGCATCTGTTCGGCGATCCACGTGTCCTCGCTTTCATGCAAAAGATCACGGTCAGCGAGGACCCCAGGCTCACGGCCCGGGTCGGAGCCGCGGTGCCCACCCGCGTGACGGCGGTTCTCGCCGATGGGCAGCGAATTTCGCGCGAGGTCGACTACGCGCCGGGTTTCACGGAACGGCCAATGACCAGATCTGAAGTGGAACGGAAATTCCGCGGCAATGTGGGCAAGCGCTGGCCGCAGCAGCGGACCGACGCCACGTTGCAGGCACTGTGGGCGCTCGATCAGACCGACGATCTGTCTGTCCTGCTCGGCCGGCTTTCGGTGCAGGCACAACCGTGAAGCGCCGCGGGCTTGCAGCCACCCGGCCTGCCCTCAACCCGGAACGGCCGGAGGCCCTCATGAGCTGTCTCAGGATCGCGATCGCTGCCTTTGCCTTGGTCGCCGCGATGCGCGCCGGTGGCACCGCAGAGGCCGCCGAAATCAGGATTCTCGCATCGGGCTCATTGAAGGCCGCGCTATCCCAACTCGTTCCGGACTTTCAAAAGTCATCCGGCAACACGGCAACCATCGAATATGGTCCGGCGGGCGCGATCGCTGGCCGGATTGCGAAGGACGCCGCCGCCGATGTGGTCATCGTATCCAGATCGCAGCTCCAGAAGCTTGCAAGCAGTGGCAAGGTCGTCCAGGGGAGCCTCGTCGACATCGCGGGAATCGCGCTTGGTGTAGCCATACGCAAGGGAGCGCCCAAACCGGATATCAGCAATGTCGAGGCGTTCAAGCGGGCCCTGCTCTCCGCCCGGTCGATTGGCTACCGCGATCCGACAACTGGTTCGACGTCCGGCATTTATACGGCCGGCATGCTCGAGCGGCTCGGGATTGCGGAAGATTTGAAGCCGAAGCTCAGGCTGGACAACTCCGAGGGCGATGTTCCCGAGAACGTCTTCCTGGGGGTTGCCAGGGGCGACGTGGAAATGCAAATCGGCCAGATCACCGAGATCGTCATCTCGCCCGGCGTCGATCTTGCCGGCCCGCTGCCTGCCGAGATTCAGAATACTACCGTAATGGCAGCCGGAATCGTCGCGGCCAGCAAGGCGCCAGATGTCGCCGAGGCGCTCATCGGCTTTCTATCATCTCCCTCCGCCGCCGCCGTCTTGAAGGCAACCGGATTCCAGCCAGCCGATAAGAATTAGGCCTTATCCTGAGGATATTCCATCGTCATTGCGAGGAGCCCTTGCGACGAAGCAATCCATCGCGCGGCGTACGCGGCTTTGGATTGCTTCGCTCACCGGACGGCGCCTTGCGCCGAGCCGGTGGCTCGCAATGACGGTTGATGATACCGATATGATCAGAACTTCAAAATCATTGGACTAACCTTTCTTCGGTGACCAGCGATAAGCCTTGGCGCAGGCGCCGCCCATCAGCATGGCCCGCTCGGTGTCGCTCAGGCGGTCGGTCTTGAGGAAGGGCTCGACGGCCTGCTCGTAGTTGACGACGGCGAACGCGCGGGTCCAGTCCGTGCCCCACAGGCAGCGCTCGAAACCCCAGGCATCGAACACGCGGGCAAGCGGATCCCAAATGTCCGGGAAAGGATATGGCTCGCGGGACAGCGTGCAGGCGCCGCTGACCTTGATCACCGCGTTCGGGCGCTTGGCGAGCTCCAGCACCTTCGGGAGGTCGGCCCAGGGCTCTCGCGGCGCCGGCGGCACGCGCGGCTGCATGATGGCCAGATGGTCGATGATGAATCGCGCGTCGGGATGGCGATCGATCAGCGCAGCGCCCGCGTCCAGGTTACCCCAGAACAGGACGTTGACCGGAAAGTCGTGGCGAACGGCCGCGCGCACGATCCGGTCGAGGCCCGGATCATCAGGCTCGCGCTTGGCTTCCTTGGTCAGCATGATGCGGATTCCGACCGTGCCCGGCGTATTCTTCCAGTCGGCGACGACATCGGCCACATCGGGATCGTCCGGATCGACCGGCTTGACGATGCCGAACCGGCCGGGATGGGCGCGTTGCACTTCCACGGCATAGCTGGCGTCGTAGCGGTACATGGAAAAGGCTGAGATGAAGATCGCGCCGTCGACGCCGACCTTGTCCATCGCCGCCACCATCTCGTCACCGGTGACGTGATCGGGCCAGTTCGGCACAGTGTGCCAAGGTCGCTTCGGCGTGTTCGCCTCATAGGCATGGATCTGGGAATCGATGATGGTCATTGCGGTAGCTCCTCTGTGCCGGGCGAGTTTGGACATTGCAGCAGGTTCGTGTCCAGAGGGCAGAGAAAGCGCGCGTTGCTGCTGCCGACGGTTGTGAGCAGCGACCCGACAGGGACGACAAATAAATTCCGCGCAGCGGGCGGCGCCACGGATCGAAGCCCTTGCGCGCATCGCAGCCTAGGAGGCTCCAGGCGTTGAGTTGAAGGGACTCGTGCACTGCACAATTTAGGCAAGAATAACAGCAGCCTCATCCTTCGCATTTTGTGCCGGTACAGCAGCCTCCACAGCAACACAGGCCAGCCATGCGCCGGATCATGCGGCCCATACACTCGGGTTTGAGCTTTTTGATGAAGGCAGCGCGCCTTGCGGACCATCAAGCGGAGGTTATAGTCCCTCGCGAGGTCCAATAAACTGAGGTTCAAGAAACCTCGACAGGCTTCGGGAGTGAAATCAAGACACCCAGGGAGGAAATCAAGATGTCGTTGACTCGTCGTCAAGCGCTGGCGTCCGGCGCTGCCGTCATTGCAGGCACCATGGTCAGGCCCGCAATCGCGGCAAAAGAACCGATCCTGATCGGCTATCTTCCCGCGCTCACCGGTCCCTCATCGTCCACCGGGGTCGGGATCAATCGCGGAGTCCAGTTGGCGGTGCAGGAGATCAACGCGGCCGGCGGCATCGACGGGCGGCAGATCGAACTGATCACCCGCGATACCCAGAGCGATCCGACCAAGGCCGTGAACGGAGCAGCCGAGCTCACGCGCGGGCAGAAGGTGAGCGTTGTCCTTGGTCCGGTCAATTCCGGCGAGTCGCTCGCGGTCGTGCCGCTGCTCGCGCGCGCCAACACGCCGCAGATCCATCCCTGCTGGGTCGATACCCTGACCGACCCGAAGAAATATCCGATGTGCTTCCGCAACGCGCCCACCAACCAGCAGATCGGCGGCGCCGCGAACCGCTACGTGGTCGAGGTGCTCAAGCGCAAGAAGGTCGCGGTGATCAGCGATACCACCGGCTATGGCACCGCATCGGTCAACGCCTATGTGCCGATGCTCAAGGGCGTGGGCGCGGACGTCGTCTATCAGGGCAACATCGACGCCGCCAATCCGGACCTCAGGCCTGAGCTGCTGCGCATGCAGTCCGCGGGAGCCGAGGCCATCATGCCCTGGAGCGTCAATGCCGGCTTCCTGTCGCGCATCATCAATACGCGCGGGCAGATGGGATGGGACGTGCCGATCGTCGGCCAGACCACGCTCGGCTCCGGGCAGACCAAGGCCCTGCTGGAAAAGCCCGAATACTGGGCGAAGGTATACCCCAACAATTTCCGGCCGGTTTGCTACGCTGCGGGCGGCAAGCTTTCGGATCGCACCAGCGCGTTCGTCGACCGCTTGAAGAGTGCCAAGATCGACATGGCCGACACGCTGTTGTGGTGGATCGCGCTCGGCTACGACACGCCGCGGATGATCGCGGAGGCGATGAAGAGCGTCGGCACCGAGCCGGAACAGATCGTCGGCTATCTCAACAAGCTCACGGAATTTCCCGGCGTCTACGGCGACATCGCCTTCACGGCCGACAGGCACGACGGCTACCCGGACAACGAGGTGGTGATGGTCGAGGCCAATTCACTCAGGGACGGCGCGTTCAATCTGGCCCCCGGTTACGGCTCTTGAGCCGATGGTCGCATCGATTGTCTTGTCCGGGGTGGCGATCGGTTGCATCTACGCGCTGATCGCCATCACCTATAATGTGATGTTCTCCGCCTCGCGCGTGTTCAGCTTCACCGCGGGAACGCTCGGGATGCTCGGCGGCGTGCTGGGATCGCTGTTCATCGCCCGCATGGGCATGCCGGTGGCCGTGGGCTTCCTGCTCGCGCTGGCTGGCGGCGCGGTGTTCGGCATCGTGACCGAGATCGTTGCCGTGCGGCCGGTGCTCAAGAGCCTGGACCAGCATCTCTACGTGCTCTCCACGCTGGCGCTGGCGCTGATGATTCAGCAGTTCACGGCGATCGAGTGGAGCACGGAGCCACAGCCGTTTCCGCGGCTTCTCGACATCGCCCACGTCGAATTCGATCAGCAGTTCTGGCTGCCGATGCTGGCCTGCGCGGCCGTGATCGTGGGCCTCGAGCTGCTCTATCGCCACTCCCTGATCGGCCACGCTTTTCTCGCGATTGCCGAGGACAATTATGCGGCCCGCGCGCTCGGCCTGCCCGAACGCAGGTTGCGGATGATGAGCTATGCGCTGGCCGGCGCGATCGGGGCGCTGGCGGGCTTTGCCGGCGGCGAGATGTTGCTGGCGTTCTTTGCCAATGCGCCGATGCTGACCTTCTATGGTTTCGTTCCGGTCGCGCTGGGCGGGATGGGCAACAACCGCGGCGCCGTGGTCGCCGGTCTCCTGCTCGGATTGTTTCAGCAAACCGCGAACTTCCTGGTCGGCGGCATCTTCGCCTCGGTGGCGGTGTTCACGGTGTTCATCATCGTCCTGCTGGCGCGCCCCGAGGGCATCGCCAGCCCGGCCCTGCGGCGCCGCGTATGATGGATACACAGGCGACCCCGTTGCGCCCGAGCCGCGCCAATGTGCGCGGCTCCGTGAGCACGCTCGGTGCGGCGCTGCCGTTCCTGGCGCTGCTCGTTGTCGGCGTCTCGCTCCCGTTGTTCGCTGGCGGCTATTGGGGCGTGATCGCAACCCGCGCCTGCGTCTATTGGGTGCTGGTGTCCGGCCTCAACCTGGTGGTCGGGTTCGCCGGCCAGATCGCGATCGGCTGGGTGGCGTTGCTCACGCTCGGCGCCTACACCACCAGCGTGCTCGTGGCCGGCAATGTCATGCCGGCGCTGCCGCCCTATCTGGCGCTGGCGATCGCGGCGGTCGTCGGCGCTATTTTCGGCCTGGTCATCGGCCTGCCGGCGCTGCGGCTGCGCACCTTCTATTTCGCCATCACGACGCTTGGCTTCGCCACCATCGTCACCCAGGTGGCGCTGGCCTGGCAGAGCGTCACCGGTGGCGGCGTGGGCGTTGCCGGACCGGTGTTCCCCGAACCGTTCGCCTCGCAATGGGGATTTTATTATTTCTGCTTCGGCCTCGCCGCGATCTGCACCTGGATGACGGCGAATATCGCGGCGAGCCGCTTCGGTCGCGCGCTCACCGCGATCCGCGATGCGGAGGTCGCGGCAGAAGCGTGCGGCATTTCAAAGCCCGTTCTGCTGGGGGCGGTGTTTTTGTTCAGCGGCGCCGTCGCCGCGGTCGCCGGCGGGCTATTCGCCTCGTTGCAATCCTACATCACGCCGGACGCGTTCACGCTGGACCTGTCGGTGCTGTTCTTCATTGCGATCCTGATCGGCGGGCGCAGCTCCATTTTCGGGCCGCTGCTCGGGACGATTCTATTGACCGTGCTGCCGGAATTCGCGGCACCTTTGGTCGCGTGGTCCACGTTTCTCTATGCGGTGCTGCTGCTCGTCATCGTGCTGGCGATCCCCGGCGGAATTGCCGAGATCCTCGATTTCAAGAACCGCCGCCCGCTCGAGAGCGACCGCGCGATCGTTCCGCGACCCGAGCTGATCGTGCGGCTGCTTGACGCGGCGCCCAATGGCGGCGCCTTGACACTGCAGCAAGTGGCGCTGAGCTTCGGCGGGGTGCGGGCGATCGACGGTCTCGATCTCGAGATCCGGCCGGGTCAAGTGCACGGACTGATCGGCCCCAACGGCAGCGGCAAGACCACGACGCTGAACGTCATCTCGGGCTATTACGCGCCGCAGCGCGGCGCAGTCAGGCTGAACGGTGCCGCGATGCACGTGCTTGCGCACCACCGGCGCGCGCACATGCGGATCGCGCGTACGTTCCAGACCCCGCGCATTGTCGGCTCCGCGTCGGTGCTGCAGAACGTCATGATCGGCGGCACCATCGACGGCGAAGGTACGTTCGTCGAGTCACTGTTGTCGCTGCCGCGCCATCGGCGCGACGAAGCCATGTTGCGCGACACCGCCATGCTGGCCTTGGCGGCGGTCGGGCTGGAACAGCTCGCCCCGGTGCGAGCCGATCGGCTGCAGCACAGCGAATTGCGCTTCACGGAGATCGCTCGCGCGTTGATGCTGCGGCCAAAATTCCTGCTGCTCGACGAACCGGCGGCCGGACTCTCGGTCGAGGAGATTTCACGGCTCAGCGCGCTGCTGCTGGCGATCGCCCGGGCCGGCACCGGCGTGCTGCTGGTCGAGCATCATCCCGACCTGATCTTCGATATCTGCCACCACATCACCGTGCTCAATCTCGGCAAGACGCTGGCGGCCGGGACCCCGGCCGAAATCCGCTCGCATCGGGAGGTGATCAATGCCTATCTCGGGGGCTGATCCGCTGTTGGACATCGCCGGCCTCTCGACCGGCTACGGCAAGATCGGCGTGCTGCGCGGCATCGACATGACGGTCGGCGCGGGCGAGGTGGTGGCGCTGCTCGGCCCGAACGGTGCCGGCAAGACGACGCTGTTGCGCGCCGTGTCGGGACTGTTGCCCTGGTCGGGAAGCGTGCGCTTCGGCGGGCGCGATCTCGCAGGCAGCAGTCCGCGCGATACGGTCAAGGCCGGGCTCGCGCATGTCGTCGAGGGGCACCGCGTGTTCACGCAGCTCGAGGTGCTCGATAACCTGCTGCTGGCGGCGTACGACCTGCCACGCAGCGAGCGCATGTTGCGTGTCGAGGAGGTGTTCGCGCTGTTCCCCGAAATCGCCGCCAAACGCCACGAGCGCGCGGCCGCGCTCTCCGGCGGCCAGCAGCAGATCCTGGCGGTGGCGCAAGGCCTGGTTCGGCGGCCGCGACTGCTGATGCTCGACGAGCCTTCGGCCGGCCTGTCGCCGGTTCTGGTCGATCGCGTGCTGGTGGTGGTGCAGCGGCTGCGCGAGGCCGGGACCGCGGTATTGCTGGTCGAGCAGTTGATCGAGAAAGCCCTGGCGCTCGCCGACCGCGTCTATGCGCTGGCGCGCGGATCGATCGTGCTGGAGGCCAGAACAAGCGAGGCCGATCTGCCGCACCGGCTGGAGCACGCGTATATGGCAACCGCTAGTCGATAGGGAGGCTCATCTTGCCCGCTGGTATCGAAATCGGCAACGTCACGATCCACCGCATCGTCGAGCAGGAGGGTCCATTCTTCCAGGCGATGCAGTTTTTCCCGGCCATGACGCGAGAGCTTCTCGACGAGAACCGGGGGTGGCTGCAGCCCAGGTTCCTCGATGCCGGGGATCAACTGATGCTCTGCATCCAGAGCTACATCGTGCAGACACCCCACCACACCATCATGATCGATAGCTGCGTCGGCAACCACAAGCCGCGACCGACGCGCAGCTTCTGGAACATGATGAATTCCGATCGCTACGAGAAGAACCTCGCGGCGAGCGGATTTGGCGTCAACGATATCGATTTCGTCATGTGCACGCACTTGCACACCGACCATGTCGGCTGGAACACGCGGCTCGAGAATGGCCGGTGGGTGCCGACCTTCCCGAAGGCGCGCTACGTGTTCGCCGACCGCGAACTCGCCTACTGGACCGGGCGCCAGAAGGACGATCCGGCCGCATGTCCATGGGTGACCGATTCCGTGCTCCCGATCGTGGCCGCCAATCGTGTCGATATCGTCAAGAGCGCGCACGCGTTCAACGACCTCGTGACGCTGATCCCGACGCCCGGCCACACCATCGACCACTATTCGGTGCAGGTCGGCAAGCCCGGCGCCGACGCCGTCATTACCGGCGACATGATCCACTCGCCGCTGCAGGCCCGCTATCCCGAACTGGGCATGATGTCGGATTACGACTCGGCGCAGGCGGGCGTATCGAGGCGGGAATTGTTCGGCCGCTTCTGCGATACGTCGACGCTGATGTGCACGGCGCACTTTCCCTCGCCCTCCACCGCCCGTGTGGTGCGCTGGCGCGATGCGTTCGACTTCATTGACGCGTAGATGTTCGGACCTCGGGCCGGGTCTGAACTTGGTCCGTTGATCCTTCAACAGCGGACGCACGGCGAATGCATCAGCTCGTCCGTTTCGTGCTGCCATTAGCAGAAATGCGGCGCGATTGCGTCACCAGATCAATACGAGCGAGGTTTTTCGGCACGCATAGGCGTCGACGGCGAAACCGGCGGGTCGTTCAAGGTCGCGCAATCAGCAACGGCTGCACGTTTGCGCCGCCTGCCATTTGGGGACTCGACGGCTCAGAGTGCTCCAGCAGTTCTCGCTTCTGGACGAGCGCGCGCGCAACAACAAACGCCTCCTTAAGGCTGTTAGCTTGCCGGAGTGCGACATTGAAGAAAGCATCGCCGAAATAGGTCCACTTGGCCTTGTCTCGGCAGCCGAACGACGGATGGTCGGCATCGGCCGCAGTGATGACCAGCATATTGGGGTTCGCGAGGCGAGGGATGAAGACTCCGGCATAGCAGGCCGAGATGACCACCACCTTGTGCCGCACGCCCGTCCGCGCCAGCATGTCGGCGAGATTAGACGGCGTGAGCGTTTGCGTGAGCCGCCCTGCTTTGACTGCAAGGCCGGCCGGGGAGCCGTGCGAGGTGAGTATCAAAAACAGAACATCGTTCTCGGCGTCCATCTCCTTGGCTGCCACATGCAATGACATGGCCAGCGCTTCGATCGTTGCACCTCCGCCTCTCTTCGAATTGTACTGCACATTGATCGGGCCGTTCCCGAAGCGGCTCGCTACGATCTGAGCTGCGCCGGTCGCCTCATTTTTGAACACGCCTTGATCCCCGAAAAGTCCGAAGGACACTACGCTCACCTTGCGAGCATCCTCGACGGCGTGCGCCGGCGAGACCGACGGCGCGACGGTCAAGACAAAAGCGATGAACAGCGCGCCGAACCGACTGATCCGAGACTTGGACGTCATGGCGAGCCTCGTTTCGCCATCGCCACCATAGCAGAGCTGCACAAACGGAATTGCGGAATTACGGTCAGTTTCCATTTCCTCGTGACGGCACTTCTCCCCTTGCCTCGATACTGATCGGCGTTGTTCTACTGCGTCACGCTCGATGGAAAGAGATAGTGCTGGTATCGAGCCTGGGCAATGCGACGGGCGGGAACCGCCGATTGGTCTTGGCGCTGAAGAGCGGATGGTCGATACGAAAGCGATGGAGGTCCTCGTGGAAGAAGGCGACCGGCTTGTCTAGCTCTCCATCTCCTCCGTAAACGATCGAGTTCGCGCAACGCTGGGAAAACGCATATGCAACTACATTGCGCTCGATTCCAAAGTGCTCGGGATCGAACTTGCCGCGCATACGCCAAGGTCGTTCAACTCTACCAATCGAGAATCAATCGTTGGTCAGCAGCGGCGACGGCGTCTTTATCCCCGCATTTTCGTTTCCAGGATTTGACTCAATACCAGGAGTGATACTGGCCAAACACCGACCCAAATTCCCAACCGCTCTGCGTGGGCTTCTTGCAAAGCCGCTCTTAAAGCAGGATCGCTAATACCGGTAAGGACTGGCCTTAGGACTTCAAGCTGTGGCCCAAAGTACCATGCCACCCATGCGAACGGGATAGAGATTAGTCCCAACCAAAACAAGACTTGAGGTAACATTTTCATTTGTTCCTCCTTTTGGACGTGTTGCAGAGTCTAGTCATTCAGCGCGAGTGCCTTTGAATGGAGGCCCCTACTAGACCATCTTGCTAGGCTCCTCGCTGTGCCGTCGTGGTGCTGCGTCTTCTCAGTTTGGCCCGAACCGGAGCCGTTGCCGGAACGCCGCGAGCCACTTTTTCAATTCCGGATCCCCCTCCGGCAGCGCGATCATGACGCCAATCCGGCGCGGCTGCTGCGCGCGCGCCGCGAGCGGCCAGGCGGCTGCAGCGCCGTCGAGCAGCGTGATGAACGCGCGTCGTTTCATTCGCACCTGGTCGGCCTCTCGTCCCCCAGGGAAAGGATAGCACACCTCGGTGGTGCAGGAGACCCTGCGCTGCGGAATTTCAACCCCGCCTATGTCTCCTTGGGGTCAAAAGCGTCGCCTTCGCCGTGCGCCAACTACTTCCGATCATCCCGGATATCGCTTCGCGTGATCTCCGCGCGAACGCGATTCGCGTTTGTCGCGAGGGAAAGCCGGTGCCCGCCCCGCTATCCAAGTGCGGGGCAGGCTTTTTCCCGATCATGCGCTAAAGCGCGGTGGCTCTAATCGCCATCGCGCTTTGGTTTATTGTTTGCGCGTGATCTTCTCGGAAGACCGGGTCCACTTTTCCGGATCATGCGTCAGGCGACAGCGGCATAGAGACCGCTCTCAAATTTGGCGAACAGCTTCAGGACCTGATCGTCGGCGAACGGCAGGAGCTGCGTCATGATCGTGCCGGTCACGCGCTTGTTCGGATCAAGCCAGAAGTAGGTGTTGAACAGTCCGGCCCAGGCGAGGCTCCCGGCGCTGCGTCCGGCCGGGCCGGGTTCGGTGTTGATGTCGAACGACAGTCCCCATTTCTGGATCATGCCGGGGAACAGGTTCGCGTCGTTCGAGCTCTCCGGGTGCACCGTCTTCAACGTGACCACGTTGAGATCGCCGATGTGGTTCTGCCGCATCAACGCCACGGTCTCGGGCTTCAGCACCTGCGCACCGTTGAACGTGCCTTCGTGCAGCAGCATCTGCAGAAACGCCATGTAGTTCCGCGGCGTGCTGAAGAGCGCACCGCCGCCCATGAAGAATTCCGGCCGCTGCGGCATTTCGAAATCCATCGGCTTGAGCGAGCCGTCGCCTTGCCGGCTGAACATCGGCGCGACACGGGCCTTTTGGAAGGAGCTGATCAGGAAGCCGGTATCGGTCATGCCGAGCGGCGCAAAGATCTTCTCCTTGAAATAGACCTCCAATGACTGGTCGCTCACGGCCTCAACCGCCTTGCCGACCCAGTCCATATTAATGCCGTATTCCCAGCGATCGCCGGGATCGAACATCAGCGGCGCGTTGAAGGTGGCATTCTTGCATTCGCCGATGAAAGGAGTTCCCGTGACCTTCTCAAACTGCGTCATCGGCTCACTCCAGATACTGTAGGTGAAACCTGCGGTATGAGTGAGGAGGTGGCGCAGCGTGATCGCTCGCTTGGCGGGGCGAAGCTTCGGTGCGCCGCTGGCGTCGAACCCCTCGAGCACGTTGGGCTGCTCCAGTTGCGGAAGCAGCTTGCCCATCGGCTGATCGAGCTGCAGCTTGCCCTGCTCGACCAGTTGCATGCAGGCGACGCCCGTGATTGCCTTGGTCATCGACGCGATCCAAAACACGCTGTCCGCGGTGATCGAGGGCCCGAACGCGCCCTCGTAGACGATGCCCTTGTCGTTTGCCGCAATGGCGACGACGCCCGGCACGGTCTGCGCATTGACCGCCTGGCGTAGCGCCCGATCGACTTCCCCAAGCGCGGGGCTCAGGGCCGGATCGGAAACGGTGGCGGCCTCCGCACGTCCAACGGCGATTTTTGCCATCGACGATGCCGCCGCCAATGACGTCATGGTTTTCAGAATGGTTCGACGGTCTGGATTGCTGTATCGCATTGTTTCCTCCTTGGCCGCTGTTTGCTTTGATTGCCTATTAGAGGTGGTGTGGTTGGCGACCAACACCGCGAGACTAGGATTCGGCGCAATGGTCTGCAACCACGATTCGCTTGCCGTTACCGATGGCGAACGAACCAGCCTGGCGCCGCGGCGCCGAGGAGGTGGGCGTCTTCCCATTTCGAATCTTGCGAACAATGTGACGGCGCGCGTTCGCGCGCCCGCGGCATGGCTGCCCGAGTTGCACGTCGACTACCCTCGAAACAAGAGGGCGCAGGAAATGTCAGGTGCTTTGCCGCACCCATGGCCTCGCACGCAGAATGAAAGCATACGGGCTTCTGTCGCAACTCCCGAGTGCGGATGATCGCGTGCGCTCACGCCAGCTTGGTTCAGCCGTAGCCAGTGATGTGCCGCGGATCGGGCTCCGCTCATTACGTTCCACACGCCTACGTCAGCACGGCATTGACGCCGCACGAGAGGCCGACCTTCTCGCCCTCGCGTACCACGAAGCCGTTGAGGAATTCGATCTCCGTGCGCCGGCTCGCCGGTCTAAGCGACGTCGTTCACATCATCGTCTCGACGATCTTCTCCGCTGCCATCAGGGTCGGGAAGTTGGTGTTGGCGCACGGCACCACCGGGAAGATCGAGGCGTCGACCACGCGCAAACCCTGCAGGCCCTTGACGCGGCCTTGGCCGTCGACGACCGCCATCGGATCGTCCACCCGGCCCATGCGGCATGAGCACGAGGCGTGCCACACGCCGATCGCCGACTTGCGCACGAAGGCTTCCAGCGCCTCGTCGTCGTTCATGACTTGGTCGAACGTGAACCCTTCGACAACAAAGTTGTCGATCATGTAATGGCGCAGCGGCGCCGGGCCGTCCATCAGGGCGGCGGCAATGGTGGTGAGGACCCTGTTCCTGGCGTTGACCACGCCAATCTTGCGCACGCGGTCGGAGTACGAGGCCGGGAACGGCTTGTCCGTCACCGCGCTGACCGGCGCGCTCATCTGCAGCGCCGCCATCTTGCGGAAGCCGCTCATCAGGCGGTCGAGGTCGCGCCGGTCGGACAGCAGATTGAACTCGACGACCGGCTCTACCAGCGGATCGCGCGAGGCGAGCTTCACCTGCCCGGTCTCGGAATAGGTCTTGTTGACGAAGGCGAGCAGCGAGGCGATCTGGCTGCCTACCGCATGCCACGCCGACTTGGAGAGGATGGCAACGAACATGTCGCCCTTTGGCACGCCTGACAGCCCCGAGGAGTAACGCAGCGCGACCTGGATGTGGCGCCGGGTGTGCTCATTCATGCGCGCGCCGGGACGGACAAATGACGACAGCGCGATCGACGGATGGTCCATCAGGCGCCGGCCGACACCTTCGAGCCCCATCACGATTGGTATGCCCATCTCCTTGAGGTGCCCGACCGGGCCGATGCCGGCGCGCATGAGATGCGCCGGCGAATGGATTGCACCGCACGAGAGCACGACCTCGCGGCCGCGAAACTCCTGTTCCCGGCCGCCGACCTGCGCCTTGACGCCGACGCAGCGGGTGCCCTCGAACAATAGCTCCTTGACCTGCGTGTCGGTGGAGATCGTCAGGTTGGTGCGCTTGCGTGTCTCGCGATCGAGATAGCCCATCGCTGCCGAGACGCGTTGCTCGGCTTGATTGGAGTGCGTCACCGGAAAGTAGCCTTCGACGAACTCGCCGTTCTGGTCGGGCACGAACGCGTAGCCGGCGAGCTTGCAGGCCTCGGCCACGGCTTGCGAGTGCCGGGTCCAATGCGCTTGCGGGACGCGGCGGACGGGGATGCGGCCGTCCTTGCCGTGGAACGGCCCGTCGAAATCGAGGTCGCGCTCGACCTTCCTGAAGTAGGGCAGCACGTCCTTCCAGCTCCAGCCCGCCGCGCCGCGCGACTCCCATTCGTCGTAATCGGTCGGCGCGCCGCGGTTGGCCAATTGGCCATTGATCGAGGACCCGCCACCCAACACCCGCGCCTGCTCGTATTTGCGCAGCGGCGGGCGTTCCGCGTCGGGGTTGTTGTGGCTGACGACCTGGGTCGTGACCCTGAGCTCGGTCCAGTGGAAGCGCGGATCGAAATAGGCCATACCCGAATAGCTGTCCTTGATCTCGGGCGGCTCGTTGCCGGGCGGCGTGTCCTGTCCCGCCTCGCAGAGCAGGACCTTGTTGGCGCTCTTGGCGGAGAGCCTGTGGGCCAGGACCGAGCCCGCCGAGCCGCCACCAACGATGATGATGTCGTACACTTTTGGCGTTTCCCTTGTTTTTGTCTCGCAAACGTAGCCTCCGTCGTCGGGGCACGCCAGTCGGTCGCCTGCATGCCAGTCCCCGCAAGACCGAGAACAGGAGGGGAAGGGTTTATGCCGAGCCAGCAATCGTCTAGCTTAGTGCCATGCTGACCGAAGCCTCCACTTACGACGAACTCTACCGCGATTTCCGCTGGGGCATTCCGGCGCGCTTCAACATCGCGACCGCCTGCTGCGACCGTCACGCCGACGGCTCGAATCGGCTGGCGCTGATTTATGTCGACGAGGATGGCATTGCGTCCCGGACCTCTTTCGACGAGGTGGCCGAGATGTCGCGCCGTTTCGCCAATGTGCTGAAGGCGGATGGGCTGGTACGCGGCGACCGCGTCGCGGTGTTTTTGTCGCAATCACTGGAATTGCCGGTTGCGCATCTGGCGGCGTTTCGCTCAGGCCTGATCTCGATCCCGCTGTTTGCCTTGTTCGGCGAGGACGCGCTGGAATTTCGGCTGGCCAATTCCGGCGCCAGGGCCGTCATCACCGACGAGACCGGGTGGGAGAAACTCAAGACAATCCGCGACCGGCTGCCCGATCTTTCGAACATCTACGTCATTTGCAATCGCGCGCCCTCAGGCGCCAAATCGTTCTGGTCGTCGATTGCGGCTGCTTCCAGCGAATTTGCAACCGTCGATACTGCGGCCGACGATCCCGGCCTGATCATCTATACCTCCGGCACCACCGGCAATCCGAAGGGCGCGCTGCATGCGCATCGGGTGCTGCTCGGCCATATGCCGAATATTGAGATGAGCCACGATTTCTTTCCCAGGCCCGGCGATCTGATGTGGACGCCGGCCGACTGGGCCTGGATCGGCGGCTTGATCAACGCGCTGCTGGCGGCCTGGTATCACGGCGTCCCGGTCGTCGGTCATCGCGCGCGCAAGTTCGAGCCGCAAGCCGCAATGCAGATGATGGCCGATCACGGCATTCGCAACGTGTTCCTGCCGCCGACGGCGTTGAAGCTGATGCGGCAGGCCGGCGTCAGGCACGATGGCGTCAAGCTGCGCAGCATCTTCACCGGCGGTGAATCGCTCGGTGGCGAACTGCTGGATTGGGTGCGCTCGACCTTCGGCATCGACGCGCACGAAGTGTTCGGCCAGACCGAATGCAATCTGGTGATCGGCAGCAATGCAAAACTGTTTCCGATCCGGCCGGGCTCGATGGGCAAGGCGACGCCGGGCTTCGACGTCCGCATCGTCAACGAGCACGGCGAGGAACTGCCGCGCGGGATGCGCGGCATCATCGGCGTGCGCCAGCCGAACCCGGTCACCATGATCGAATACTGGCGCAATCCGGAAGCGACGCTCAAGAAATACGCCGGCGGGTTTCTCCTGACCGGCGATCTCGGCCGCCAGGATGAAGACGGCTATTTCTGGTACATGAGCCGCGAGGACGACGTCATCACCAGCGCCGGCTATCGCATCGGGCCTGCGGAGATCGAGGACACGCTGTTGAAGCACCCCGCGGTGGCGCTGGCGGCGGTGGTCGGCATTCCCGATCCGATCCGCACCGAGGCGGTGAAGGCCTGGATCGTGCTGCGGCCGGGCTTTGCCCCGAGCGACGAGCTCGCGCGCGAGATAAAGGATTTCGTCAAGATAAAGCTCGCCGCCCACGAATATCCGCGCCATGTGCAGTTCACGGATAGCTTGCCGATGACCGCGACCGGCAAGGTGCTGCGGCGCGAGTTGCGCGCGCGGGGGTAGCTTCGCAAGCGGCGTTTTCTTACCTCGCCCCGCTTGCGGGGAGAGGTCGAAATTCGCGGGTAGCGAATTTCGGGTGAGGGGGACTCTCAACGAGTCGATTCGCGGATAGAGCCCCTCACCCCAACCCTCTCCCCGCAAAAGAGCGGGGCGAGGGAGCACAGTGTGCTTGCCGTGCGCAGTCGGGATCGGTCGAACGAGATTGACCCAGATCAAATACGCTGTCGTCAATGCCTTGCACCATCGCCCGAAACAAACTCGGAGGAAAGCCTATGTCGATTTCCGGCAAGGTCGATCCGGTGGTGCGGCGGATCACGTCGGCCGATATCGCCGAAGCGCTGGTGCAGGGGCTGCGCGATTTCCAGGCGATGCCGCTGTATGGGCTCGCGTTCGGCGCGCTCTATGCCTTCGGCGGCATCGCCATCGTGCTCTGCCTGACCGCGTTCGGCATGGTCTATCTGGCCTATCCGCTGGCCGCTGGCTTTGCGCTGATCGGCCCGTTCGTGGCGACCGGGCTGTACGAATTGAGCCGCCGCCGCGAGGCCGGGCAGCCGATCTCGCTTCCCGCCGTCTGGTCGAGCGTGATCTCGCGCGGCGAGATCGGCTGGATGGCCTTCGTCACCTTGTTCTTCTTCGTGATCTGGATGTACCAGGTGCGGCTTCTGATCGCGCTGCTGCTCGGGCTCAATGCGTCGTTCTCGAGCATCAAGGAGTTCATCACGGTGGTGACGACGACCAATGAGGGGCTGTTGTTTCTCGCCATCGGCAATCTCGACGGCGCCGCGCTGTCGCTGATTCTGTTCTCGCTGACGGTGGTGTCGTTTCCGCTGCTGCTCGACCGCGAGGTCGATTTCGTCACCGCGATGGTGACCAGCGTCCGCGCCGTGGTGACGAGCCCGGTGCCGATGATCGGCTGGGCCGCGGTCATCGTCGTGCTGCTGATCGTCTCGGCGATCCCGTACTTCTTGGGGCTGTTGGTGACGCTGCCGGTGCTTGGTCACGCGACGTGGCATCTGTATCGGCGCATCGTCGCGCCGGTGGTTTCTTAACCTCTCCCCGCTCTTTTGCGGGGAGAGGTCGCCCGGCGAAGCGCAGCGAAGTCGGGCGGGTGAGGGGCGAGGCACGGCGCCTATCGCGAGTTCTGCGTTCGCGGAGAGAGCCCCTCACCCCGACCCTCTCCCCGCGAAGGGCGGGGCGAGGGAGCGCACCTTGCGCGTTTCGGGACGACGAATATGAAGACTACGGCGTCTTGATCCCCATCGTCTTCAGCGCCGCCAGCATCCGCTTTGGCGGCTCCATCTTGATGGTGAGCGGCACGCCGGTTTCCAGCACGCTCTTCAGGCCGGAGAGGATCGCGGGCCAGCCCTGGCGGCCGCCTTCGAGGATGTCGTCACTGAGTGGCCGGTCGTGCGACTCGGTCATGGTCAGCCGCACCGCGTCGCCGACCGGCTCGATGTCGTAGGTGACAAGCGTCGACCCGAGCTTTTCGATCAGCTCCGGCCAGTTGACGTTGAAGGTCACCGTCAGCTTGCGCGGCGGATCACATTCGATCACCTCGCCGGAGATGTGCAGCGCGCCGTCCGGGGTGCGGACGATGAAGGTGCCGCCAATCTTCAAATCTACCGCGACGGAATTGCCGAAAAAATATTTGCGGCTGAACTCCGCCATCGTCAGCGCCTGCCACACCTTCTCCGGCGTCGAGGCGATGTAGATGGTGTAGACGGTTGCCGGCTTGAACTGGTCGATGTTCATGACATTCCCTCGATGCCGAGCGCGGAAACCGGGATCGCCAGCGCATTGCCGGATTCGAGCAGACTCTTGAGGCTCGACAGGATCGCGGGCCATCCCTTGGAGATGCCGTCGAGCAGCTTGCTGCCTTCGGCAAAACCTTCATGGGTCAGCGTCAGCTTCACGAATTTGCCGTGCGGCTCGATCGCGAAGACGACTTTGGTCGGCCGCTCGTTTCGCATCTCGTCGTTGAGGACGTGGCGGAAGCTGTAGGAGAGCCGTCGCGGCGGATCGGCTTCGAGAATTTTCCCGTCATCGGTGGTTGTGCCGTTCATGACCAGCGCGAACGGGGAGCCGATCTTCCAGTCGGTTCTGAGCTCGGTGCCGAACCAGTACTGCCGGGAGAATTCGCTCGAGGTGAGCGCCCCCCACAGCTTCTCCGGCGTGGTTTCGATATAGGTGACGTAGACGAATTCGGGCTTAGGCACAGGCCTTCTCCTTGTCCGCAGCCGGATCGATATCGAGGACGCGTCCGCTCTCCAACAGGCTCTTCAGACTTGCGATCACCATCGGCCAGCCGCCGGAAATATCGCGCAAGGTCCTGCCGCCCTCGTCGAGCTCGTCATGCGTCACGGTCAGCTTGACGACCTTGCCGCGCGGCTCGAGATCGAAGGTGACGCGCGAGGTGCGTTCGCGCTTGGCTTCCGGCGAACAGGAATCCCAGCTATAGGCAAGCCGCTTCGGCGGCTCCGACGCCAGAACCTTGCCTGCGATGGTCGGCTTGCCTTGCTTGGTGAATTGATAGGGCGATCCCACCTTCCAGTCGGAAGCGACGCGGTGGCCGAACCAGTAGCGCTCGGTGAAGTCGCCGTCGGTCAGGGCATCCCAGAGTTTTTCAGCCGTGGTCTCGATGTAGGTGGTGTAGACGAATTCCGGTTTACTCATTGCGCTTCTCCAGTTGCTTTTTCAATTCGCTGAGCGCGGTGAGCTTGCCGCGCTCGAATTTCTTGATCCACCGTTCGCCGATCTGATGGATCGGCACCGGGTTGAGGTAATGCAGCTTCTCGCGGCCATGCTTGAACGTCGTGACGAGGTTGGCGTCTTCGAGAATTGCAAGGTGCTTGGTCACGGCCTGCCGCGTCATGGCAAGGCCGTCGCAGAGCTCGTTCAGGGTCTGACCGTTCCTGTCGTGAAGTCTGTCCAGCAGAGACCGCCTCGAAGCATCGGCCAGCGCTTTGAAGACCTCATCCATGGGGTGGATAATAGGCAACCAAATGGTTGCATGTCAAGCCAGAATTTTCCGAGCGGGCCGAAAGCGTTGAAAATCAGACGCGACGGACCATCGCCGGCGTGAGGTCTTGCACCGACGGCGCGCCAAGCTGCTGCATGGCGTTGCGGGTCTCAGTGCGCAGGATCGCTAGCACGCGCTCGACGCCGGGCTCGCCGAACGCGCCCAGTCCCCACAGATAGGGCCGGCCGATGCACACCGCCTTGGCGCCGATCGCCAGCGCCTTGACGATGTCGCTGCCGCGGCGGAAGCCGCTGTCGACCAGGACCGGAATGCGGCCGGCGACTGCGTCGACGATTTCCGGCAGCACTTCGATAGTCGCGCTGACGCTGTCTTCCACCCGCCCGCCATGGTTGGAGACGACGATCGCGTCGATGCCGCTATCGGCGGCGAGTTTGGCGTCCTCGAAGGCGAGAATGCCCTTGAGCACCAGCTTGACCTTGACCAGATCGCGCAGGCGCTTGATCAGATCCCAGTTCAGGTTGGTGACAACAGTGCTGCTGACGCCGCCGAGATCGATCCCGGCAAAATTCGGCTTGCGTGACAGATAGTCATTGACGCCGTGGCAGCTTCCGCACTCGCGGGTGTCGGTGCGCCGCAGCCTGACAAACGTCTCCCATTTCGCCGGCGTACGCACATCGAGGGTGACGGCGATCGCCGGCGCGCCGGCGGCCTGCGCGCGCTTGACGAGGCCTTCGGCGACCTCCCAGCGCTGGGTGGTGTAGAGCTGGAACCAGACCGGCGCGCCGCGCGCGGCGATCGCGTCCTCGATCGAGGTCGTCGCCACCGTGGAGAGAATTTGCAGGTGGTTGCCCATCTTGGCCGCCTTGGCGACGGCGATCTCGGCATCGGGATGAAAGGCGCGGTTGCTGCCGGTCGGCGCGACTACGATCGGGCTGTCATAGGCCGCACCGAAGATTTCGGTGCGCATGTCGATATTGCTGACGTCGATGAGCCGTCGCGGGCGCAGCGCGAATTTCCGAAAACCCTCGCGATTGGCGTGCAAGGTCGTCTCGTCGTCGACGCCGGTCGCCATGTAACCGAAATGTGCCGGGGGAACATTCTTCTTCATCACCGGCTCGAAGTCGAAGACGTCGAGCGCCTGCTTGGGATCGGCAATCAGTTGGTCGAGATCGCGAGGCGCCCAGTCTACCGGGTCCGATGGGCGAAGGCCCTCCGCCAGGGCGGCCTGCGCGAACAACGGGCTCGCAGCCAGGAATTGCAGCAAACGACGGCGGCTCGCGGCCTGAACGGGATGTGACGACACGGTTGCCTCCCCAAAAAAGCAAGTCTCTCGCTCACCTTCGGTTGATCAAGCGTAGTGCAATCCGCAGCCGCTTCGCTATGATATCTTCGCAAAAATCAGCCAACGAAGATTGGCTTCGGCAAACTGGGTGGAAAAACATGACCGGTCGCGTCAAGCTGGCAATTGTCGTCTTCAGCTCCCTTCTATTCGGTTCTCTTATTTTGTGCGCCGGCGGCGCGCGTGCGCAGCAGCAGGCGGTCGGGGCGCCGCCCGAAGCCTCCAACATGAAGCTGGTCGGGTATAACGACCTGCAGGCGCGCAGCGCCTACCAGCCGACCATCCATCATCAGGGCGACCGCTGGATCGCCTATATCGGTCATCACGGCGGTACCGACGCCATTCCCGATCCCGTCAATCCGCTAACGGGCAAGGCCGAGCCGAACGGCACCTCGATCGTCGACGTCACCGATCCGGCGCAGCCGAAATATCTGCGGCACATTCCGGGCCAGGAAGGAAAATACGAGTCGGGCGGCGCGCAGATGGTACGCCTCTGCGACGGCAAGAGCCTGCCCAAGGGCGATCCCAACGCGGTCTACATGCTGCGCACTTTTGGTGGCGAGGCGCATGAGATATGGAACGTTGCTGATCCCGTCAATCCCGTTCTCGTCACTCGGCTTAGTGGCCTGAAGGACACGCACAAGAGCTGGTGGGAATGCGACACCGGCATCGCCTTCCTGGTGTCGGGCGCGCCGGACTGGCGCACGCGCCGCATGACCCAGGTCTATGACCTCTCCGATCCCGCGCACCCAGTAAAAATCAGGGATTTCGGGCTTCCGGGCCAGGAGCCGGGCGCAACCGGCGCAGTGCCGACCGAGGTGCATGGGCCGATCTCGCTCGGGCCGCAGGGCAATCGCGTGTATTTCGGCTACGGCACCGACAAGGGCGGCCTGCTGCAGATCGTCGATCGCGACAAGCTGATCAACGGGCCGAAGGAGCCGACACCTGAAAACCTCCGCTACCCCGAAGTCTCGCGGCTGATGATGTCGGCCTTCAACGGCGCCCACACCACCTTTCCAATGAAGGGCGTGCCGATTGCCGAGTTTGCCCACGACAAGGACGGCGCCAACCGCGACATCGTGATGATCGTCGACGAGGCGATTCTGAACGAATGCAACGAGCCGCGGCAGATGGTCTGGTTCGCCGACGTCACCGTCGAAAGTCGGCCGATGATGATCTCGAGCTACACCGTGCCGGAGGCGAGCGGCTCGTTCTGCGAACGCGGCGGGCGCTTCGGTTCGCACTCCTCCAACGAGAGCATGGCGCCGGTCTACTACAAGAAGATGGCGTTCATCGCCTTCTTCAACGCCGGCGTCCGCGCGCTCGACATTCGCGATCCCTATCACCCCAGGGAGATCGGCTATTTCATCCCCTCGATCACGGCGGCGACCGACAAGCGCTGCATTTCCCTCGAGGGCCAGGAGCGCTGCAAGGTCGCGATCCAGACCAACAATGTCGAGACCGACGATCGCGGCTATGTCTATATCGTCGATCGCGCCAACACCGGGATGCATGTTCTGGAACTGACCGGCGATGCGCGCGCGGTCGCGGGGCTGCCTTAAAGGGTTCGCGCCATGCTGCGCTGGCTTGTCATTCTGACTGCTGCACTGGCATTTGGCGCCTTGTCGGGGGTTGCGGCCTATCAGAAGGTGCAGCCGCAAGGCGGAAGCATTGGCGACGTGCACTGGCGGGAGATCGCCTGGCCGTTTCCGCGCGACGCCTGGCCCGCGGGCCGCGCGTTCCGCTGCGAGAGCGATGCGTGCGGCGCGGGCATCGAGCTCTATGTGCGGCCGAAAATCGGCTTCTGCAATTGCGACTCCGGCGTCGCCGATGACGACGAGGTCGACCGCGTCGCCGATCTCGACATGATCAGCCCGAACTTTGTGCCGCTCGCGCCAGGCAAGGTCATTCGTGTCGCCGACATGTCCGGCCGGTCGCGGGCTTACGCTCTCGACATGCCCGACGGCTCGCGCCATGCGGCGATCGGCATCGCGGTCTCGCACCACTGCGATCTCTTGGTCGCGGTGGCGCAAGGCAAGGCGGCAGGGCCGGAGTTACAGGGTTCGGCGCTAAAATTCCTGGCCTCGCGGGAAGTGACGCATTGGATGATGGCGGCGCTGGGCGGGGGTTGAGCCGTGAACCCACAAAATGCGCGCCGCTGAGGTTATGCATGAAATTCGAGCCGGAGATCGTGGCCCGGGCACTACGAAAATCGTGGTCTGCGGCTACCGCTAAGCAGTGGAGCGAGCAGAGACCTGCTGCGGGCCAATGCAATGTGACGGCATTACTGGTCCACGATCTTTTTGGCGGCGAACTCGTGAAAACGGTCCTTCCTGGGGGTGATCACTTTTACAACCGCATCGACGGCGTTCGTTATGACTTCACTGACAGTCAGTTTGATGCTCCAATTGAATATACCGACACCACCGCGGCGCGGACCGATGCAGAACGCGGCGCGACAAGTGCAGAACTCCGAACGCTACGGGCAGCTTTCATGCGCCACTTCGGTCGCTCGGGTTAGGATCATTCGCGGTAGCAGGTCCAACTGTCTCATCTGCGTGCCAAAAGGTGAATCCAAAAGCTTCACCGGCGTCGACAAAGCCACACCGTGCGTCCGCCCGCCCGCACATCATTGATGGCGTGACCGATCACCTCGAAGCCGATGCCGTCGATCAAGGCCAGATATTCAGAAGGCGCCAGGCTCGCATGATAGAGCGGGTCGCCCCGATAGCTGCCGATGGCCTCGCCGTGTTCGGGTCCGGTGTTGAACATCAGCACTGCGCGGTCGGATGAATGCTCGGAAAATACTGCAAACATTCGCCGTTGGTCGCCAGGATCCAGGTGAAAGAAACTGTCCCATGCGAGAATGCCGTCGAAGCGGTCTTTCAGCGACAGCCGCCGCATGTCGGCCACCATCCACTGGTGATCGGGCAAACGGCTCCGGCAAAGAGATATCATGGTGGGAGAGGCGTCAACGCCGGTCACCTTGAGGCCACGCTCGTGCAGGTGCTGTGCCACAGGTCGTCCCGAACCACAGCCAAGGTCCAATACGCTTGCGCCTGTCGAGAGGCTGTCGATGAAGCGGTCGTGCCAGACCTGATCGTTACACCCGCTGGTCTGGCGGTCATTGTCCCACGCTGTCGCGTGTTTCTCGTAGTGTTCGATGATGCGACTTGCAAAATGCGTCATTGGCCGAATGTTGGGCCGTTACCTCATTTCCGCAATGGGGAATTCGCTCGTTCACGCAAGCGACCCGGGGGTGGAAGAGCGCGGCTTTCGCCGCTCGTCCGATCGTGCATAATGCAGGGACCCACTCCTCCCTCTGAGAGTCCTGCCATGTCCCTGCAAGTCTATCTCGCCTTCGTTGCCGCCTGCATCGCGCTGGCGCTGATACCGGGTCCTGTCGTCACGCTCGTGATCGCCAACGGCCTGCGCCATGGTACGCGCGCGGCGCTGACCAATATCGCCGGCGTCCAGGCCGGGCTCGCGATCGTGATCGGCATCGTCGCGATCGGGCTGACCTCGCTGATGGCGACCATGGGCTACTGGTTCGACTGGGTGCGCTTTGCGGGTGCCGCCTATCTGGTCTGGCTTGGCATCAAGCTGATCCGTTTCCCGGTCGAAGGCGTGAAGGCCGAGGCGCCACCGCCGCCGCGCGGCGGGTTTTTCCTGCAGGGTTTTCTGGTGCTGCTGTCAAATCCGAAGGTGCTGGTGTTCTTCGGCGCGTTCATCCCGCAGTTCATGGACATGAGCAGAGATCATGTCTCGCAAGTGACGCTGCTTGGCGGCACCTTCATGATCACGGGCGCGATCACCGATTCGATCTACGCACTGCTGGCGGGGCGTGCGCGAAAATTCTTCTCGGAACGGCGGACGCGGCTGGTGTCGCGCATCTCCGGCGGCTTCATGATCGGCGGCGGCATCTGGCTGGCGCTGACGCGGACGCGGTGACTAGATCACGCGGATTCCTGATGTCCAGGCATGGCCAGCCTGATGGTCCGGTCATGGCCGGATCTGGTGGCCAGACCATCTCGCGCCATCGCTTCGATCATCGACCAGTTTTGCCGAAAGAACGTCGTGGCGTCCTGAATGGTGGGTGCCTGCACCGCGACGCTGCAAGCTTGTCTTCCGCCGTTGTTCGCGATTTGAAAGTGGAACGTGTAGGCTGTTGTCCCCGCATCTTCGTTGCTCGGCCGGCGTTCGCAGCGCATTGGTGTCCCCCCTTGGTGCGTCGGTCGGATGACACTTTGAATTTACCATTTGGCTCTTCGTGCGGCGCGTTCGTGGCGCAGCACGCGCGGAAACGGTGCTGGATTGCGGCTTCATCCTTGACGGCCAGGAGATCCAGATCGTCGCGAGCGGTCGATTCGGGCTCGCAATCTCGACGCTGCGCCCTGCACGAAATCGCATGAAATATAGCGCGCCGCGCACTTTTCGCCGGCCGGCAAACCGCGCGTCACACTCGCCAATCAAGGCATCGCTCGTCATTCGACCCGAGTTCGGTTTGGAGCGATTCTAGGTTCCGCCCCTTCTTGTCCGAAGTTGCGGCCCATTGTGGCCCAAGTCTTTGCCGAAATCCGCCGCAGGTAATGTTGTGTGGCGTAATTGAAGGTACACATGCTAAACCGAACTGCGAAATTCGCATCAGCGATCTTCGCCGGCGTTGTCGCGGGCGCACCGATCACAACCATCCCCTCCAGCGCGGCTGTCGCCGCAAGCGATTGCCTGACCGAGCCCGGGAAGAAAACGCCGCAGGGCCAGCACTGGTACTATCGCCTCGAGCACGGCACCAAGCGCCAATGCTGGTATCTGCGCGGAGACGGCGACGAAGCCGCACCAGCCGAATCATCAGCAAAAGCTCCCGCGCCCTCGCGAACAAAGGAAACGGCAGCGGCACGTCCGATCGCCGACGCATACGACGCACTACCCGCGTCGCGTGAGCGCGGCGAACAGGACAGCGGCGCTTCTGCCGCGCGGCAGGCGCCAGCCGTCGTGCCGGCCGCAGCAAACCCGGAAGGCAATCAGAACTCAGATGCTGGTGCCAGTGCGGGCGCGACGGCGCCTGTCGACAGCGTGCCGCAGTCTCTGGTGGCGTCGCGTTGGCCCGAACCGTCGGCTGCGAATTCGCAGATAAATCCTGCACCGGACGCACCCGCGGCGATGGTCGCGGACGCGAACCCAACGCCGCAAGCGGAGCCCGCGTCTGAGCCCGCTCCTGTGTCGCCCGCGGAAGCCGCGGCTCCGGCCGAGCAACCGGCGGGCTTACCCGGGATGCTGTGGCTGGTGATTTTGGGCGCGCTGGCGCTGGCAAGCCTGACCGGAAGCGTGATCTATCGGATCGGCCGTGCGCGAGATGTGATGCGGGCTACCGCGCGCCGGCGCGACATCCGGCAATCGGCAGATCCTGCGCGCCGCTCGCCATGGGCGGATATCCCACCCGATCTCGCGGACGTCGCCCATCATTCCGATTACGCGCCGCCGCAATCCAGCGCTCGTGCCGGAAACTGGGTTGCTCCGTCGTTTCACTCCTCGCGATGACGATCTAAGCCGACAGCAATCCCCCTGCGCGCAGGGCAGCCTCGATCTTGCGAAAGATCCGCGCCAGCCGCTCCGCCCATTCTCGCTGGCCGGCCTCGTCGCCGATCAAATCCTGGCGGATCTCGATGCCGGTGTTGAAGAGGCCGCGCGCCTCGCCGTGCACCGGGATGGTGTAGTCGGTCAGATCGCTCACCGCATAGGGCTCGTTGTCGCCGACCACGAGGTCGTCTTCGCGGCGCAGATGTTTCAATAGCAGCGGCGGCAGGGTGGTGTCGCGGTGATAGAGCGCGCCGATATGCCATGGCCGCGCGACCCCGGCATAGACCGGCGTGAAGCTGTGCAGCGCCACCAGCACCGTCGGCACACGGTCGCGCAAACGGGCGCTGATGACAGCGTCGATGCGATGGTGATAGGGATCGAAGATTTCGCGCCGCCGCGCCTCGGCGGCATCGAACAGGATGCCTTCATTGCCGGGAATCGTGGTGGCCTCGCTGATCATCGGTATCGAACTTGGCGCGCCGGGCGGGCGGTTGCAGTCGATCACGAGCCGCGAGTAGCGCTGCGCGATCAGATGTGCGCCGAGATGATCGGATAGCGCGTCCGCCACGCCGGCAATGCCGATGTCCCAGGCGATATGCCGCGTCAGCTGGCTTTTCGCCACGCCGAGGTCGCCGAGGGCGCGTGGAAAGAGCCGGCCATAATGGTCGCAGGTGAGCAGGAACGGCGAGGGTCCGGCGGCATTGTGTTCAAGGACCGGGGCAGGATCCTCCTGTCCCAGAAGTAACGATGTTTCGCCCGCGCCCTCAGAAGCCATCATTTGTTGCCTGTCGAACCATCATTCCGGCCTAGAAATGAGCAGCAATCGCTATAGATTAAACCGCCCAAAATCACGATTATTGCATTGACGATGCCGTTACTCACGATTCACCACAAGACCGAATATCGCTATGCGCGCCCGGTGGCATTCGGCGAGCACCGCATCATGCTGCGTCCGCGCGACGGCCATGACCTGCGCGTGCTGTCGAGCCGGCTCGAGATCGAGCCGCAGCCGATGCGGCTGCGCTGGATCCATGACGTGTTCGGCAACTCGGTTGCGATCGCGACCTTCGACGAGCGCTCGGAGCGGTTGACCTTCACCTCCACCGTTACCGTCGAGCACAGGGGCGCCGAGGAGTTCGCGTTGACGGCGGACGATCCCGCCTATTTCTATCCCTTCCTCTACGATCGGGACGAATTCACCGATCTCGTTCGCTACATCGAGCCGCAATATAGCGATCCCGACGGCGAACTGTCGGCATGGGCGCGCAACTTCCTCGACGCCGACGCACCGACCCCGACGTTCAAGATTCTCTCCGGCATGACCTACCGCATCCGCGAGGCCTTCACCTATCGCAAGCGGCATGAGCACGGCACCCAGCACCCGCTCGACACGCTGCAGACGGGATCGGGTACTTGCCGCGATTATGCGCTGTTCATGATCGAGGCGCTGCGCCGGCTCGGCATCGCCGCGCGCTTCGTCTCGGGTTACCTCTTCATTCCCGGCGATCGCGACCACGGCTATGTCGGCGGCGGCTCGACCCATGCCTGGGTGCAGGTGTATCTGCCGAGCGCCGGCTGGATCGAGTTCGATCCGACCAACGGCATCGTCGGCACCCGCGATCTGATCCGCGTCGCCGTCGCGCGCGACCCCGGCCAGGCGATCCCGCTGCATGGCACCTATCTCGGCCCGGCGGACGCGTTCACCCACATGGAGGTGAACATCAGCGTCGTGTCGGTCGACGAAGCACCAGAGACAACACAGGCAGAGGTCTAGGGATGGAGATCAAGGTCGGCTTTGAGATCGCCTACGCGGCCGTGCAGCCGACGCCGATGGTGATCATGCTCTCCATTCATCCCTCGCGTTATTCCGATATCGTCGGGACCGAGGCCATCGTCGCCGAGCCGGATGTGCCGATCGGCTTCTACCGCGACAGTTTTGGCAATGTCTGCGGCCGCCTGGTGGCGCCCGCCGGCGGCGTGACCTTGCGCGGCAGCGCGCTGGTGCGCGATTCCGGGCTGCCCGACGTGGTCAATCCGGCCGCGCAGCAGGTGCCGATCGACCAGTTGCCGGACGAGCTGTTGCTCTATCTGATGCCGAGCCGCTATTGCGAGACCGACAAGCTCACCGACATCGCCTGGTCGATGTTCGGCAGCACCAAGCCGGGCTGGGCGCGGGTGCAGGCGATCAACGAGTATGTGCACGGCCACGTCACCTTCGGCTACGAGCACGCCCATCACATGAAATCGGCGCATGACGTCCACGAGACGCGCACCGGCGTCTGCCGCGACTTCGCGCATCTGGCGCTGACCTTCTGCCGCTGCATGGGCATCCCGGCGCGCTACTGCACCGGCTACATGGGCGATATCGGCATTCCGCCCGAACCCTATCCGATGGATTTTTCCGGTTGGTATCAGGTCTATCTGTCGGGCCAGTGGTACACCTTCGATGCCCGGCACAACATGCCCCGCATCGGCCGCATCCTGATGGCCACCGGCCGCGACGCCGCCGACGTGGCGCTGACCACGAGCTTTGGCCGGATGGATCTGGCGAAGTTTTTCGTGGTCACCGATGAAGTCGTGGCGGCGTGATTCTCGCTCCTATCCTTCGTCATTCCGGGGCGGTCCAAAGGACCGAACCCGGAATCTCGAGATTCCGGGTTCGCACTTTGTGCCCCCCGGAATGACAGGTACCCCCATGACCTCCGATAGCCTTTTCGTCTACGGCACCCTGATGCGCGGCTTTGACCATCCGATGGCGCGGCTGTTGTCGGCCAACGCCGATTTTATTGGGGAAGCGACGTGCCGCGGCCGGCTCTATCTGGTGAACCATTATCCGGGACTGGTGCTGTCGGACGATCCCGCCGACATCGTGTTCGGCGAGCTCTATCGGCTGCGCGAGCGCGACGCGATGCTGCGCGAGTTCGACATGTATGAAGCCTGCGGCGAAGGTTTTAAGCAGCCGACGGAGTATCTGCGGCAGATGCTGCAGGTCGCGCTCGACGACGGTGCGGTGAACGAGGCGTGGACCTATGTCTACAACTGGCCGGTGACGCAGCTCCTACGCGTCGCCTCGGGCCGGTTTTTGGCGTGATAGACTCCCAGCCCTCGTCATGCCCGGGCTTGTCCCGGGCATCCACGTCTTTCTCTTCGGAGGCTTCCGAAGACGTGGATGGCCGGGACAAGCCCGGCCATGACGGAAGCGCCCCCTGTGAATAGCCCGGACAACGCCGACAATCTTCGTATTTCAACGGCGCGCCCCTATATCCCTATCCGGTTGGCACCAGCCCCCGACTCACACACAATCGGCCATGCGCTTCACGGACCAATTCCTCGAAGATCTGCGCGCCCGGCTTCCGGTTTCGGAAGTCGTGGGCAAGCGCGTGAAATTGAAGAGGGCGGGGCGCGAGTGGAAGGGGCTGTCGCCGTTTCAGCAGGAGAAGACGCCGTCGTTCACCGTCAACGACCAGAAGGGATTTTATTACGACTTCTCCTCCGGGAAGCACGGCAACATCTTCGACTTCATGATGCAGACAGAGGGCGTCTCCTTTCCCGAGGCCGTCGAGCGGCTCGCCGCCATGGCGGGGCTGCCGCTGCCGGCGGCGACGCCTGATGCGGAGCGTCACGCGCAGCGCCGCAAGACGCTCCATGACGTCATGGAACTCGCCGCAAAATTCTTCGCCGATACGCTCGCCTCGCGCAACGGCGCCAAGGCGCGCGGCTATCTCGGCGACCGCGCCATCTCGCCTGCGACGCAACTGCAGTTTCGGCTCGGCTATGCGCCGCCCGATCGGTTTGCGCTCAAGGAGCATCTCGGAAGCCAGGGCATTCCGGCAGACGACATGGTGGAAGCGGGGCTTCTGATCGCCGGCGACGATATCCCGGTGTCCTACGATCGCTTCCGCGACCGGGTGATGTTTCCGATCACTGACCTGCGCGGCCGGGTGATCGCGTTCGGCGGCCGCGCGCTGGAGAAGGACGTTCCGGCGAAATACCTGAATTCCCCCGAAACGCCACTGTTCCACAAGGGCGACAATCTCTACAACCTCTCGACCGCGCGCGCTGCCGCGCACAACGGCGCAGGCTTGATCGTGGTCGAAGGCTATGTCGACGTCATCGCCATGGTGACCGCGGGCTTTGCCGGAACCGTGGCGCCGCTCGGCACCGCGTTGACCGAAAACCAGCTCGCGCTGCTCTGGAAGATGGCGGACGAGCCGATCCTGTGCTTCGACGGCGACAGGGCCGGGCAGAAGGCCGCCTGGCGCGCCGCAGACCTGGCGCTGCCGCATCTGACACCCGGCAAGAGCCTGCGCTTTGCGCTGCTTCCGGAGGGGCAGGACCCCGACGACCTCGCCCGCGCGAGCGGGCGCGGCGCGATCGAGGAGGTGATCGGCGCGGCGCGCGGGCTTGCCGACATGATCTGGTCGCGCGAGATCGAAGGCGGCAGCTTTGCGACCCCCGAGCGGCGCGCGGCGCTGGAGGCGCGGATCGGCGAACTGACCAACGGCATCCGCGACGAGGTGGTGCGGCGCCACTATCGCCAGCATCTGGCGGAGCGGCTGCTGCGTACCTTCGCCCCCGAATCCGGGCGCGGCTTTGCCGGCCGCGGCAGCGAATCAGGCCGGCGGTTTGCCCCCCGCCCGCCCGGCTCGCCCAGCCGATTTGCCCCCCGGAGCGGGCGCGGGCCGGGGATGTCCACAGCCAGCCCGGCGCTGGCCCGCGGGCCCTATCAGGCGGCCAGCCCGCAACTGGCGGGTAGCCCGATCATGCGCGGCCAGCGCAGCGCAATCTCCCGCCGCGAGGCGCTGATCCTGCTGAGCCTGATCAACCACCCCTGGCTCCTGCATGAGCATCTGGAGGAGGTGGCGGCGCTGGAGTTCGCCCATCCCGAGCCCCACAAACTGCGCGCCGGCATCATCGCGGCCTTCGCCAACGACCATCACCATTCGCCTGATCCCTCCGAGCAGGCCGAGAAGATGCGCGCCGACCTCGAGGGAAGCGGATTATCTCCGATTCTTCAGAGGGTTGAGCGGGCGATCACGACCGCCGCGGTGTGGGGCGCCCGCCCTGGTGCCGCGCGGGAGGACGTTCTTTCCACCTGGCAGCAACTTGTTGTCTTGCATCAGAAAACGCACGCCTTACTTAGGGAAAAGAAGGACGCCGAACTGGCCTTGGGCGAGGAGCCCAGCGAGGCCAACATGGTGTGGCTGAAGGACGTGAGCGCCCGGCTGGAATCCCTTGATGGTACCGAGGCCCAAATCGAGGGTTTTGGCGAGCTGTCCGGCCGGTTCCAGCGGAGCGTTTGATTGGAAAATGATGCGGACGGCCGTGGCCGGGACCGCGAAAAGACTCGCCAAACCCATGGTTTGGCTGCAAAAACAGGGTTAATTGAAGTTTAACGGCCTTGTTGCATGTTCAGGCAACATTAAGGGCCGGCTCTGCGTTGGAAAATATGTCAGAAATAATTTGGCATGTATTCCGATCGCAAAACCGGTACTTAACTTTTGCGGAATAGGCGGCGGGCGAAGACGGGCGAAACCAGCGGGACAGAGTGTGGGGGGTGGCGACAGCATTGCGCCGCCCTTTATGCGTCGAGAGCAAAGTTCGAGTAGATCAAGTCTGGCGCCGTCGCGTGTTGCGCGTCGAGCGCCGTTGGGAGCAATGAATGGCCAGCAAGGCAAAGACGCTGCAGGTGAAAGACAAGGAAAAGGACGACAAGGCAGCCGACGCCCCCGAGAAGGAATCACCTGACGCGCCGTCGCCGTTGCTCGACCTTTCGGATGCCGCCGTCAAGAAGATGATCAAGCAGGCCAAGAAGCGCGGCTTCGTGACCTTCGATCAGCTCAACGAAGTCCTGCCCTCCGACACCACCTCGCCCGAGCAGATCGAGGACATCATGTCGATGCTCTCCGACATGGGCATCAACGTCACCGAGGCCGACGACGCCGACGCCGAGGAAGAGAAACAGGAAGAGGCCGAGGACGAGACCGACAACGAACTGGTCGAGGTCACGCAGAAGGCCGTCACCGAAGTCAAGAAGTCCGAGCCCGGCGAGCGCACCGACGATCCCGTCCGCATGTATCTGCGCGAGATGGGCACCGTGGAATTGCTCTCGCGCGAGGGCGAAATCGCGATCGCAAAGCGCATCGAGGCCGGCCGCGAGGCGATGATCGCGGGGCTGTGCGAAAGCCCGCTGACCTTCCAGGCCATCATCATCTGGCG